>Ga0256790_1000387_pt1 | contig 14726 bp, 31 predicted proteins | sample MC6MC0941MT_FD_190206 | JGI IMG/M metagenome (GOLD analysis project Ga0256790, IMG submission 190206) | Metatranscriptome of enriched soil aggregate microbial communities from Iowa State University, Ames, United States - MC6-MC0941-MT... | ecosystem: Environmental > Terrestrial > Soil >... | reverse complement strand
GAATGTTTCTATGATATGTACGCCATTTTTGGTATTTTCAACCTCACGAAAACTTAAATTATTTTCAGTTTTCAATTTGACGACCTCTGAAAATGCGCTATATTTTAAATAACAGAAACGCGAACACAAACCCAAACAAAGGAAACGCCGCCATGAACTCTAAAGAAATTTGCGAAACCGCTTACGCTAACTGCAAGGGTAGCGTAGACCTTTTCGTAAAGCTGAGCATCCGCGCAAGCTGGATGGTTGTTCAACACTACATTGACACCAAAAAGTTCGACTCTTAATAGAAACATTCAATTAGCGGGGCCTCAAAAACCCCGCTAAGATTCAAAGCAAGAAAGGGAGATACGGAAATGGCGATTAACGAAATTCAAATCAGCCGCACCGAAAAAGTTGTTCGCCGCTGCATGTGTGACGTTTGGACCCTGCAAGGCGTTTCGACTTTCGGTGAAGCAATCGAACTTGAATTGCCTGCCTCTTCCATTCTCCACACTGTTTTAGATATGCTTGCGCTCCACCTCGAACACTTCGAAACGGTGCAAGCTGCTGAAAAGGTCAGTGTACCGACCACGCTGAAAATGTTGACCGAAGCAAAGGCCGTTTTGGCCTCAACCATCCTGAGCAATCAAGCTCGTATCAAGAAAGGTAACTAAAAATGAAACTCCTGAAAAAAATGTCGCACAAAGAACTGAACAACACCAAACCAGCCGAAGTCAAGGCTCTGGTAGACGACTCGAAAGAGCCGGTTTTCATCTGCCGTGTAATCGGTCTGGTTCGCGGGCAAGAAACCGTCGATACCCCGCACGGCGTCTCGATCAAGTTCAAAGGCGATTTCAAGGGCTGGGGTCGCGATAAGGAAGTGGCTTTGGCGCCGGTCGCCTACTTCCCTGCGCCTTTCGACGCGCTGCTGAGTCAGCAAATCAACGACCTGAAAGGCGACGACGGTTCCAAAAACGTCACCGTCGAGTTCGGCCTGGACCTCTTCGCGGTCGCGGATTCCGGGGCGGTCGGTTACAAGTTCATCGTCAAGCCGTTGATTGAAGTCGTCGCCTCCGACCCGATGAAAGCGCTCGAAGCCAGCTTTGCCCCGCTGCAACTCGACGCCCCGGCCAAGCAAGCGGCCATCGGCCACGAAGGCGCCGAAGTCGCAGCCGATGCCGTGACCACGGAAGAGCCGGAAGGTTCCAAAAAAGGTGGCGGGAAGTCTGGCAAGTAACCCAAGGACGGGAGTAGAGTTCGAGGGACCGAAGGGGGCTTGAGTGCCCCCTTTGTTTTGCCCAAGGAGCGCCAAGAATGGCCAATTTTGAACGGGTGCCCGGTCCTGCCAGACAATATAGGAACACAGATACAGGGGAAATAATTTCAAGGCGTAAATACCTTGAACAAAAACGCGGCGTTTCTAACGAAATGTTCGCAAAGATGAACGCAGTAACAAACCCTGAACTTGCAGCACTACGCCCAGCGCGGGGGCGAAAATCCGCTCTTAAATTATCAAAGACCGAACAGGAACTAATCGCGCAAGCGCGATTAGAGGACAAACTACGCCAGCGGGAAATTCGCGAAGAGGCAAAGAAAAAGCGCGAAATTGAAAAGCTGTTAAAGAAACGCGGCACAAAGAAACAAATTAAACGTCGCCGCATTACTGGCGCGTTGTTGCAGCCCGGTCGTATGGGGCGCCGAATTCCCTTTGAGACTTACGACGATTACGTCGAAATGTTCAAGGAGGCGAAAGCGGGAGGGAAAGTTAAGTTCTACGGATTAGGGATGCAGGGGTATCACGAAAACACCGGACAGGAATTGGATATTACGGTGTTTACAATGCGTACTCTCACACGCCCGATTCCAGAGGATGAGTTTTTCGCAGTAATGGAAGAGGCGTTAGAGGAACGGCTGTATTTTGTATTTACCAATTACTGGATGCACTTAGCGTTCAGCAAGGAATACGCAGCCCAACGCGCAGCGAAAGCAAAAAATAGGAAGCGGCGATAATGGCACGCAAGCCCCCAAAAATCACTTATTACGCCTGGAAGGCGGTCCGCGACATTGACGCCGATATCATGGTCGGTGCCATTGACGTTGAAACCGAGGGACTTGGCGGGAAACTGCTAATGGTTCAATGGGGGGTAATGGGGCAAGTGAAAGTTGCGACCGGTGAAAACATGGTCGCAACGCTTTTTGAAACCGTGCTGCAATTTGCCAAGCCGGTAGTTTGGTATTCCCATTTCGCGCAATACGACTGGCGGTATTTGCTCGACTATTTGATTGAGCAAGGATACCCGCTAGAAATCGGGATGAGGACCGACACCGACATTTACGAAATCCGTATCGGTAATGCCGAGGGTGATACTGTTATCTTGCGTGACAGTTACGCCTTGTGGAATTCGCCGCTTGAGAAATTGGCGTCTACTTTCTGCCCGGAGATTCCTAAACTCACAATTGACATTGAAAACTTTAACCCGGAAGACCCGGAGCATATTGAATACGCCAAGCGCGACGTAATGATTTTGCTTGTGGGTCTTCCGCGTCTATTCGATTTGATTGCCGAGCATTTTAACGTAGTGGCCGGGGCGACGACTGCCGGTACTGCATTAAAGGCTTGGCAAAAGTCGTTAAAGCCGGGGGAGATTTACAACGCCTCGGATTACGGCGCGCAGGAGGAATTTATAAGGCAGGCTTATTACGGCGGGCTTGTCTTCCTTACGTCGAACAGGGCGCACGAAAACTGCATAACCTTCGACGTAAATTCTAGTTACCCATCCGTTATGTGTGATTTCGGGGTGCCTTATGGGCGTATTGCGGTTAGTGATGACTATATGTCGGGAATGCCGGGTATTTACAGATGCCGCGTGCGTGCGCCTGATGGTCTTATCGTACCTATTCTTCCCGCACGCAATGAGCGCGGCGCAATGCGCTGGTACAAAGGAGAATTCGATACTTGCGTAACTAATCAGGAATTGATATTCGCCGCGAAGCACGGATATGAAATCCTTGAGATATACGAAGGGATTTGCTTTGAGGAAATGGTATTTCCCTTTAACGATATGATCGACCATTGCAAGTTCTTGCGTAGAGCCTTCAAAGGTCAAGCGGGCGAATTGCTCGCTAAGCTAATGCAAAATTCCCTGTATGGGAAATTCGGAACGCGCCGCCAGCGTTTAAGAATGATGCAAGCGGCCAATATGGAAGACGAAGACTTTATAGGGGCAATGCCATATGACCCGGATGGAACGTGGTACGTGCGAAAGGAAGTTGACGAAGAAATGCGTTGTCTCCCGCAATGGGCTGTATTTATCACAGCGCACGCCCGACTCAAATTACTCTCAACCATTTACAAGATCGGTCCTGAGAATGTGCTGTATGGTGACACTGACAGCATCACTATTAAATCCGGTTTTGAGCACCTTGTGGATTCTGGCGATGAGTACGGGCAATGGAAGCTAGAAAAAGAGTGGTCGATATTTAAACCGATTGCGCCCAAGGTTTATGTAGGCATTTTGAAAAGCGGGGAATACAAGGGCGCTGCAAAGGGATTGCCCCGCAAAGGCATCACGCAAAAGAATTGGGAAGAACTATTAGAAGACGGAAGCTCATCAGCAAAAACAATGAGCCTCGGCAGTCTTCGGGTAGCGATGAAAACCGGCGTAAAACCTGCATTCGAAATGACGCGCCGGTCCTCGGATCTTAGAAATTCTTCTAATTACACGGCTGGCGAAAATGGGGAAGTCAGAGTAAAATTCCCCCATGAACGCTAAAATTATTAAATTCCCGCGCAGCAAAAGGAAACCGGCTAAACAGCCGGTAAATGCGCACGCCGGGAATATTCTCACCTTCCCCGAATCGGCAACGCCGACCTTGACCAGACGCATTGCAAGGGACGTATGCCATTTTTGAAAAAGGAGTTTCACCATGCAAAAGCTCCCCCGTGGCGTCCGCAACAATAACCCAGGCAATATCGACTACAACCCCAAAAACAAATGGCAAGGGCAGACCGGCATAGAAGAGGGTGTGCCCAAGCCCCGCTTTGCACGCTTCGACCGCCCCGAAAATGGAATTCGGGCAATTGCTAAATTGCTGCTGAATTACCACAAGGCGGGATTTAATACGGTTGCCAAAATGATTAACCGCTGGGCGCCGCCAGTGGAAAACGATACCGGGGCCTACGCCCGCGCCGTAGCAAGCGAAATGGGGCTTTCCCCCTTCACCCCTTTTAATTTCACGCCCGTGCTACTGGCAATAATGGTGCGCGCCATCGTCAAGCATGAAAACGGATATGACCCCTACGCGGCTAGCGTCTATGACGACGGAATTCAGAGGGCGCTATGATGAATCAATTCGACGGGGAATTATTTATTCAGTACGACCGGCAAGCCTCGAACGTACTGGGCGCCGATTATTGGCGGGTAATGCGCTCCTTTAGGTTTTACCTGCCGACCTCGGATATCGCCAACGAATGGACCTGCTACGACACCAACCGCTGGGCATTTATTCCCGCTGGGATGCTCACCGATTTAGGCAGCGTGCCAAAACAATTCCGCTCGATTATTGACAACGGCGGGCGCGCCGCGCAGGCTTACGTTGTTCACGACCAATTATGCGAATATCTGTCCATTACCGAAAAAGGCCGACCCGCTCGGATTTCTCGGCAGGAGGCGGATTTAATTTTGCTGGACGCCTTGCTGGTCCTCGGCGTGGACAAAACGACGGCGCACCTTACCTACAATGCCGTAGCGGCCTATTCGGCGGTAATGGATATTCGCCAGCCATCGACAACAATTGTTAAGCGCCGCCTTGAGGCCGCATTTAATTTCGAGGGGTTTTAAATGGCGAATTGTGTAGAGGGTGCCAGCCCCGTTTATCAAGCGGGTTTCCCCGTGGGGCAGGGTAAATCCTCGCCCTTCACGCTACTAAGCGAGGGGTATTACACAAGCGTAATGCAGGTTTACGTTGACACCTATTTTGCTGGGGACTGCACGGCGGCAAAGGGTTACGCAAAAGACCTCGAATTCCCAATTCTGGCGGCTAACGGGGCAATCGTTAAATCTGATTATTCAGTGCCAGCCCCAGCAGGCTGGCTTTTCTCTGGCGGTGACGCTTCGTGGTCCGTCTACATAAATGGAGGTGCGCGGGGAACTATTGACGTAGTGGCGGGTGTGCCGACTGATAATACGAATATCGCTTGGCCGCTCGAAATGTCGGGAGACGTTAATCTTGTGATGTCCACCCCTACCGGTAGCGCCGGAATTGTGATTAATTCGACGTCTCTTATAGGGATGAATTTTGATTTATTCTGGTGTTGCGCCACAACGTGCTGCGCAGCCCCAATCCCGCCACCACGTACAGGGATGCAGACTTTCAGTAACTATACGTGGTCAATGGTCAATTCGTATGGACAGGTGCCTAAAGTATGAGCCAGGGTTTGCAAACCACAATTAACTACATGATTCCCGCCATCGGTTCGCCGCGTGGCTATGTGCAATCGCAAGTGTTTGTTGCAGGCACGCCGGTAATCATTGATTTTCGGAACGTTGAGGGTGGCATGATTGACGGCCAACCTTTCCGACCCAGCGGGGTTTATATCGACAATTCGCAAGGCGTCGGCGCACTCGTCGTAACTATCCGCGAAATGTCGTATACGATGACCTGCCCCGCTGGCGGAATGCTCAACCTGCCATTTCCCGCGCCGACCGATCTTTCGGTAAGCATTTCGGGTAACGGCCAAGCAACTGCGATTTTTGTCGATACCCCAGTCCAGCCTTACAGGAGTTTCTAAAATGCTCGGAATGTTGCCAAGCCTGCCGGACTTTTCCAAGATTCAGGAAATGGCCGAAAAACTGCAAACCAACTTTGCCGAGTTGGTTGACTCGGTAAAAGAAATCCAAGCCACGCAGAAAGAAATTCTGCGCCGCCTCGATGAAATGGAGGACGAATAAATGGACGGTGAAGTGGTCGTAAAGGTCGAGGGCGACGAAAGCGCCGCCGAAACTGCCGAGGAAACTACCGGCGTTGTAATCGGGGCGGCAAAAGAAATTGCCGAATTGATTGACGATGCGCGGCAGGAAAGCGCCGAATCTGCCGAAGAAATCCGGCAGGTTAAATATAACCTCGATGACTTGTGGGGCGCCGTATCCGCTCTGAATGAGCGAGTGGGCATCGTTATCGATTTACTCACAGGCGTTTCAGATCAAGTCGCCAGCCTTGCCGCCTTGGAAGTGGCCGAAGTTCTGGTAGAAGAAACCCCCGCGAAAGTGGAAGAGGTTTTAGATACCGCCGAAGCAATAGCCGACGTTACGCCACAAAAGGAAGTTGTTGAAACGGCAGTAACCCCACAAGTCCGCCAGAAAAAACAAGTCAAATGGCTCTAATGGAGTAAATGGAAAATGGCAAAAGCTACAGCAGAAGAACTCGCAATGCACCAAAGCGCGCAGGCCGATGAACCTACGTTGAGCCAATTGGCAGACGCGCTGGAAAGCGGCAACAATGCAGCTACCGATAATACGGCGGCTGGCGATCAAGCTGCCGACACCGTAACGCCACGGCGCAAGCGTGGGCGTCCAAGTAATGCCGAACGTGCGTTGAATGAAACGCTCGAAAAAGAAACCCCAGGCGCCGCCAGCGCTGAACAACCCCAGGCAAATAAGCCGGGGCGCAAGCCTAATAAAAAGGCCGCGCCCACGGGTGAAGCACTGGGAAAACAATTGGTAGGCATCCATGCTTTGGCTGCGATGTTCCTGCAAATTCCCGAAGTGCAAATTACCGAGCAGGAAGGCGTCACACTGGGTAATGCAGTTGTCGCAGTGTGCGAGGAATATAACCTTTCCGTTTCTGGTAAAACCGGCGCTGCAATTCAATTGCTCGCAGCCGCTGCGATGATCTACGCGCCCCGCGCATTCGTTATCAAGGCGCGCATTGACCAGAACCGCGCCGCGCAAGCGCGCCCCGTAAATCCCGACGCACCGGGGAGTAACGTCCATGCCTTCAACCCCGGTTCGAATTAATCCGGGGAAACGTGCTGTAATTGCAGCCAGAACCGGCGCGGGTAAATCTACCTTAGCCAACTGGCTGCTACAGCAGTCACCCGGCCACTGGGTTATTTTAAACCCCAAATGGACAAAGGCTTTCGATAACCTTCCGGGCGCTAAAGTTATCGAAGGCTTGGACCTGAAAAAGATTAGCAAGTCATTGGAGGAAAACCGCTACACCGTTGTTAACCCTCACCCTAACCAGCAGAAACCCGAATTGCTGGATTTATTTGTGCAATGGCTGCATGAGAATTACACGGACGTAGGCCTATGCCTTGACGAGTCCTATGCAGTACACACAAACGGCAAGGCCGGACCCGGCTTAATTGGCTGGCTTACGCGGGGGAGGGAATTAAAGCAAAGCTTTATCGGATTGACCCAGCGCCCCGCGTGGCTTTCGAAATTCCTTTTTTCCGAGTCCGATTTTATTTGCTCGATGTCCCTAACAATGGAGGAAGACCGCAAAAGGATGTTCGAATTTACCGGTAGGGCAGCGTACCTGAATAAGCTTCCGCCGCATGAATGGCTTTGGTACGACGTAGCGCAAGATAATTTACGCGCTTTCGACCCCGTACCCTTGACGTAGCAAAAAATGGAGCCTAAATTCTAGGCTCCTGCTGCGAAATTAATCCCCCGAAAATCAAACGAAAGGTAAACCCCCATGGGCGAACTGCGCGTAAACCTCACCAATTTCATCACCGTCGGCCTGATGGCATTTGTTGCCCTCTACGTTATCAACAAGGGTTTGACCCTTGCTGGTAAACCAGAATGGCGCATTGGCTAATTCAGCCATAACCCTCAACCCCAGCAAAAGGAATTAGCGAATGCCTGCTATTTTCAACGTTTCCGATTTTCTGAAAATCGGCATCATGGCTTTTCTGTTCATTTTCGCGGCTAACTGGCTGCTTTCGAAGGCCGGCCTCGAACAGTTCAAGGCTTAACGCCCCGGCCAACAAGCATTAAAACCATCCCACTGAAATACAGGTAAACAAATCATGGCTCAGCAACAAGTCGATATCTATACCCAAAACATGATGGCTCGTCAGAACCTGCTGCGCACCGGCATTCATATGGTGAAGCGCCTGGGGCCTGTTACCGGTTCGCTCGGTCAGCAAGTGAAAATCCCGCTGCTGCGTATGGGCATCATGACCGGCGTGCTGCTGCAATTCACTGTACCCGTGACCATCGCCACCGCCCCCGCCGTTGCTTCCCCGGTCGCGCCGTGGAACATCGCGCAAGTGGTTTCGTATCAGGATTTCGCGGGCGTTCAGCGCACCCGCACCAACGGCTATCAGTTGTGGGCTGCGCAGTCCATGAAAAACATGGACGCGATTTCCAGCATCCCTGCCGGTAACGGCGCTGGCGGTCTGGCGCCGACCCTGAACTACGACACCAACATTCTGAACCAACCGGTGGCCGTGGGTAACGGCAACATCACGTTCAGCCTGTACGTTCCAATGGCGTACAACCCGCAGGCCGATTTGACCGGCGCGGTTCTGACCCAAACGAACGTCGGTGAACATTTCATCAACGTGCAACTGGCGAACGCGCTGGTTAACGCTGACCCGTGGATTGCCCCGTATGTTTCGGGCGCAGTCACCGGCAACGGCAATATCACCATCGAGGCTTTCCAGTACTATATCCAGCCTCAAGCAATGGATGCTTCGCAGCTGCCTGTAATCGACCTTTCGACCATCTACGGTTTCGAGGGCGGTTTCCAGAACACCGCGAACATCGCCACCGGCCAAGATGTTTTCGTGAACTACCCGAACAACCGTTCAGTCCTGTCCGGTTTCTTCGTGTACGAAAACGGCGGCGCTTTCACTGCCAACGGCGGCGACATCAACCAAATCACCCTGCTGGCGAACAGCAATACCAACTTCCGCGAACTGACCCCGCGCCTGCTGCGTGAAACCATGCGGAACATCGCAAACAGCGACCTGCCTGCCGGGTCGTATTACCTCGACCATCGGTTCCAACCGATAATGACCCAGCTTTACGCGAACGTTCAAGCCAAGTTCAGCTTGGGCACCGTCAACGCCGGGGTAAGCCAAATCGTTTCGCAATACGAAGTGCAATACGCCAGCGGCGCGCCGCTGCCGGGTATCACCGTCGCCGCTTAACGAAACCCTCGACCCACAATAAGCCCCGGAAAATCCGGGGCTTATTTAGGAGCCTGAAAGATGGATGATCCAAACAAAAGCGTTCAAGAGGGTTTCGCAGTTAATCCGAGTTTCAAGCAACTGGCGTTTATCGTCGGCGTGTTGCTCATCCTCGGCGCGTGGAAATTCGGCCTCGAAGGTCTGATGGAATGAACGGGTTCACGTGGCTACTTTTATCGTTCCCAATTTATTTGCTTTCTAAAGGGCGGTTGGTTCCTTACATCGCTCTGGCGGCAAGCAAATGAACGGGTTAATTCTCGGATTGTATGGGGTCTTTATTCTGGCGGTCGGTTTTCAAGGCCGGTCGGAAGCCCTACTTGCCGAGGCCGATAAAGATATGCCGGGTTTCATTCCGTGGGCACTGGCAATCATCGCGCTTATCATAATGGCGCAGACGGAAGCCACGGAAAAAGTTGTTAAACCCTTCGCATTCCTTTTGGTCCTCAACTTCGTGCTAATGAATTTCGGCAACCTGCGTTCAGAAATTCAAAAGCTAATTGCACTTTCGAAAGGTGAAACCGTATGAACGACATCATGAAAGATTTGACCGGTATCGCAATGGCGATTGTCGGCGTGGCGATTCTGTTCACGCTGGTCAACCCGCGTAACAAAACGTCGCAGGTTATCCAGTCCGCAACCGGTGGCTTTGCTACCATGCTCGGCGCGGCCATGGGCAACAACACCAATCAATCCGGCATGTATTTCTAAGGAGGTTTTATGCAGCGTCCTAACGGAGTATTTAGCCTTGGGGCGCTGCTAGCCGGTCTTTTCCGTATGCCTGATAACAGCGGAAAAGTTTACGCCCCCGGTTGGCAGCCGAATTCCCCAGGCAATAGTTCAACCCCCGGTTGGAACGGCGGTAATTACTTCAACGCGGTGCCATGGCCTAACGCAGTGCCTTCACTGAACGCTCTGGCAAACGACCCCGGCGTGCCACGCGAAAGGGCGCCGATTCCCGTTGTCGATCGTTACGCGTTCCTGCCAGAGCAATACCAATTCATTACCGGCTTTGTCGGTAAATCGCAGGGGTAAAAAGGCATGGCTTACATTCCCACGGATATTGCAGGCGGTTTCAAATACACGCCTGTTAGTTTCAGTTTCGGCAACACGGCGCAGCAAATCAACGGCGGTTATTCTTTTGACCTCCCGCTTGCGACCGTCGCAACTTTCACCAACGCGGCGCTTGATTTCAACGCCAACAACACGAACGCGAACCGGGGGTTTCTGGCGAACGTAATCGCAACTTCGCAGGGTAACGTCACCGGCATTGCCGACCGTTCGTTTGACCTGCAACGCCAAGCAATCCAAACCATCGACACCATGCAACAACGGACGATGGACGTTCAGCGTTACGCGGTCAAAAAAGCTTTCGGAAGTGGTGGCGGTTGTTTCATCACCACGGCAGTAACGAAGGCGAAAGGCCTGCCGGATGACTGCCAAGAACTGCAAGCGTTGCGAGCCTTCCGCGACGATTACATGCTGGCAAGCGACGAAGGTAAGGCGCTGGTTTCGCACTACTATAAACATGCGCCCGCAATCGTCGCCGCAATTGACAGTCAGCCGCACGCAGCATCCGTGTATGCCCGACTCGATAGCCTGTTTATTCAGCCCGCGTTGCAGCGTATCGGGGCTGGTGAATTCGAAGTCGCGTTGGGCATCTATACCGCGCTTGTTTATGAGGCTGCGCGGGTTGCCGGGTTGGAACTTCCGGCGCTGGAAGTTGTTACCGAAAATCCGGTTTGCACTTGTCACGCCGGTAAAAGGGCAAAGAACTTTCACGCCAAAACCTGTCCCGTTCGAGGGTAAGTAATGGACGACCTCAAAGACATCCTGAAAAAGTATTGGCCGTATATCCTCGGCGGAATCGTCGGGATTTACCTGATACTGCGTTACACGGGTGGCGGGTCGGCAAGTGCAGGGGGCGGCGATTACGCCGCCTTTTTGCAAGCCCAATCCGCAGCCGCTCAACAAAACGCCGCGCTACAGGCTCAGCAGGCGCAAATTGACGCACAAAAACAGGCCGTGGCAAACCAACTGCAACTTGACCGTGACGCATTAAACGCCGCAATTGCAAAGGACAATGCGACCATCGACCTACAGAAAGCGGCAGTCCAGGCGGAAGCGTTCAACAACTTCACCACGTCTCAAGCGGCGATGGCGCAAAGCATGGGCAGTTCCACTGCCGCTGTAATCAACGCGTTGAATGCGCCAGCGCTTACCGCCATGCAGGCCAACGCGGCGGAAAACGCGGCAGCGCTTAACGCCGCTGCGAATGCTGCCGCTGCTGGATACCTCGCCCAATCCGAAATGGTTGCAAGCGGGTCCAACTTGGCGGCGGGGATAGCCTCGGCAATTCAGCCGATTCAATTCCCCGGTGGCGGGAGCCAGCAGGAAGGCAAGTTCAGCCAAGCGCTGAACTTGGCCGGTCGAGGTGTGGCGGCGTATTACACCATGGGCGCTTCCGAAGCTGTTCGGGGCGGGTCGTCTTACTACAGGTAAGGGGTTTGCAAAATGGCAATGAGCGAGCGTGAAAAAACGTTCATGAAAGCAACGCTCGCACTTGCTTGCCTTTTTGTCGTCTACTTGCTTTTAAGGCGGCAATTCGGCAGCGGTGCGGGCAACGTCGATTACAACATTGAAGGGAGCACCATCGGCGGGGGCGGCGATATCATCGTTAACGAAGCTGGCGTTTTGACCCCCGGTCAAATGAACAACTTTTTTAACAGCGACAACAACGTCAACGTAAACACCATCGGCATCAACGAACTTTCGCAAAAGTATATTCCAATGTTCGGTTTGGTCGGCATGACTTCCGTGGGGAATATCGTTTACAACCAACCCGCGAAAGAGCAACAACAAGCGCCTACGCCGAAGGTGCCCGAAATCGTCTACAACACTGCGACCAAAACGCCGCCATATGTTGGTTCGATTTCTGCCGCCATGGTTAGCGGCGACCCGGCAAGGATTGCCGCTGCAATTGCTTACGATCAAGCAACGAATTTGGGGCGAAATAACAACTCCCGAATTCAGTCTCAAGTTGATCGGCGGTACTAGTGGCATCCAAAACCGAGCTACAGGAATATGCGCGTAGCGCTGCGAGGCGCTACGGCATTCCCGAAGAAATGTTCTTGTGGCAAATCGGCGCCGAATCGGGATGGGATGTTAACGCAAAGAATCCGAAGTCAACTGCAACCGGCATTGCTCAATTCATCGACGGCACTGCTAAATGGTTCGGGCTTGATCGAAGCGACCCCTACGCGTCATTAGACGCGGCAGCAAAATATGACTCGATGTTGTTCAAGCAAACCGGCAGTTGGGAAAAAGCGCTTGAGAGTTACGGCACGCTGGCGGGAGCGAGTGACGCTAAGCGCGCCGAATTCCAGGCAGCATTACAAGGGAGTGCGCCAGTGGAAGGGCAGAGCGTAATTGATAGCGTTTTGAGCGGGTTAAAATCCGTTTGGGATAATTCAATGGGCGGGCTTGCTCAAGACACCTATAAGAATTTGACCGGCCAAAGCGAGCAAACGTCAGGTCAGTGGGATTTCACCAAAATGATTACCGGCAACATCGGTTTTATTGTTTTGGGAATCGTTGTAATCGCACTGGCTATCTTGTCTAATAACACCGTGCGGGGAGTAGCATCGAAAGCCATTACGAAGAGGTGAAATGAGAGGGAGGGACCGCTGTATGAAAGGAGTAGTAGCGCAATACATCCTTGCAGGTCTGGCGATTGCCGCACTGGTAGTCGTCAACATTTGGGGCAAGGAATCCGAGGCACTGACTACCGCTTTGATTTCGGTAATCAGTGCCACCATTTGGGGCGGGCTACAGCGGAAACAAGGCATGAACTTCCGTCGAAGGGAGTACGACGAAGAGGCCGAATAAATAAAAAGCCCCGCTAATGCGGGGCTTTTTATTTCAGTTCAGAAAACGTATGCGCGGTTTCTTCGGTTTAGTCCTTTGCGCTTGGCAGAACAAACCCCAGTTAATAGCCTTGACGGCTAATTCACTATAGCATTCGTCCGGGGTATTACCGAAGACGAATTGCTTACGCCGCATTTTAGGGTGATACGGCACGGAATGTTCAGCATCAAAAGTAATCATTACTTCAATCGCCATTTCTATTTTCCTCGCAGGCCGCAATGCCTACCACAAGCACTGCAATACACGCCAGCATCATACCGAAGTATTGGCCGGTGCCGCAAACCTCAAAAACGTGCTGGCATAGATTCATTTTTAAGGCACTCCTTGATATGGCGACGGACCGTTTCTTTTTTAGCGGTCATGTTCATACCGGACATTTGCTGTCCGTCGAAAGCGCGGCCAAGTGCCTTGTAGATTAAAACGCGTTCCTCTTCGGTGATGTCGCCCATTGTGCGCATTTCATCGGTGGCACCAAAAAAGGTGCTTTTGAGTTCAGCGAAAGGAATCAGGTTTTGCAGTAGGGTAGAGATTGCGCGTGCCATTAGTGAAGCTCCTTTGATTATGGTTCCATCGTTCGCGGTATTGCTGGCTTAATTGTTGTAGGTCTTACGCTTAAATTCGTCGTATCGCTTTTGTGCCCTTTCCCTTAAATCGTTATACATTTCGCTAGTCGTGCCGTACTCCCCTTCGTTGCTGATTAAATGTAATTCCCGAAAACACTCGACCAAATGAATTATTTCGGTCGCGGGGACCAATAAATCAGGTTCCTTTATCTCCCTAGCCATTTTCGAATAGTCCTTTTAATTAACCATGCGATGCCCGAAACGAACGCGACACCAATTAAAATAAGCCCCAGGCAGATCGAGAGAATATCAAGCATGGGAAATCACCTTGAGCCACGGACGCAGTACGAAGCCAACGACCTCGAATTGCTCCAATGGGTTATGGTCAACAATGGCGTTGCCGAGCGTCTGAACAACGGCGCGTGCCTCCTTAATGCACTGACCCTCACACTCACCGTCGAGCGTGTAGAATTCGTTGCGCGCCTTTGACAGCAATTGAAGGTCGAAGAAAAAGCGAGTCATTTGTTCGACTCCCAATCAATTAGGGAGTAAGGAGCGTTTTCGCGTGTGTAAAACGCGCCGACCAAATACGGGAGTCGATAAGACCCTGTATCCCTTATGAAATTGCGCAGCAAGCTAGTCTGAATCCATAGCTGCCGCCCCGATTTCCATACCATGGTAACGGATACCATTTCCTTAAATCCTCGGCTGGTGTGCGGTTTGAGTGGCGCCCCAAAACTCGGCATGCTGGTCGAGCCATTCGCGGGTGCGCGTGGAAGTGCGGAAGGGGAGGCGTTCGATTCGGTCGCGGAATATTTCGTTTTCCAGTTCGCTGCATTCCGCTTCGTAACAAACCATCACTACGCCACCTTCAAAATTGAGGTAGACGTCATAGGTTTCTGAATCTACGGCCTTGTAAAAAATGCCTGCGCAATGGTTAACCATTATTGAATTCCTTTTCAGGCGGGTGAAATTACAATTTAATTATGGCGCCAAGTTTCATTTAATCAAATATCGTTTTGTTATTTGTGCTGCTGAAAACTGGCGAAACGGCG
>Ga0256790_1000380_pt1 | contig 14855 bp, 12 predicted proteins | sample MC6MC0941MT_FD_190206 | JGI IMG/M metagenome (GOLD analysis project Ga0256790, IMG submission 190206) | Metatranscriptome of enriched soil aggregate microbial communities from Iowa State University, Ames, United States - MC6-MC0941-MT... | ecosystem: Environmental > Terrestrial > Soil >... | reverse complement strand
TAGAATTTTTAATTGTTTAGAACTAATTTTATCTCAAAAAATCCTTCCTCATGAAAACCGTAATAGGTTGCATTTGTAAGGGTTTTGGTGGTGTCTAATCCGGTAAGTTTGCTGAAAGCGGGTAATATAATTTTTGAGGATTGTACTACAAAACATGGCAATTTTTTTCGACTGTTTTTTAAGAGCGGAATTTGAATTCCTGGATGGATATGTCCTGAAATGGTTGGTAAGTTGTTGTTTGGAATTGGTTCATGCACAAACTGAATAGTATCAATTACTAACCTTTTGGTTACCGAAGCAATTCCTAAATCTTTGATTAATTTTTCTGGAATACGGTCGTGATTTCCTTTTATCAAATGAAAATCAATAGTAGAAAAAGTAGATGTTATTTTTTTTAAATCGATCACTTCTTTGTTGCTGGCAGCATGTATCAAATCGCCTACAACAATGAGTTGTTTGGGTTGATAATGTTCAATTAAAAATTGCAATCGCTCTAAATCGCTGTAATGAAGATACGACGGTATTGCCATGCCGTGCTTTCTAAAATGAGCACTTTTACCCGAATGCAGATCCGAGAAAATCAAGGCTTTTTGTGCCTGCCAATAAATACTTCGCTGGTTGTTCAACAGCAAATCGTTACTGGCAAAACAAATTGGTTGTTCAATCAGATTCATTTTTTACGTTTCTTTAAATTTCGTTCAATCATTCGGTTAATCCGCGTTGTAAGATCTTCACTTGAAAGCGATTGCCTTAAACTATCTACTTTTATCGGGAAACTTAACGGCGTGTATCGGTCTGTAAATTTAAGGACAATTTTGTTTGATGCAATGCGTTTGAAGGCATCAACTAAACGGACTTCCTGCAACTGCTGATTAAAAACTTCGTTATAAGCTTGTCGGACTAAAAGATGCGATGGTTCAAATTCTTCCAACACCTTAAAAATAATACTCGATGATGCCTGAAGCGATTTATTATTTCGCTGTTTACCCGGAAATGTCTGTATTACCATGCCCGCAATAACCGCAATATCTCGGAATTTATGCAAAGCCATTTCGGCTGCATTGATACTTGCAACCACATCGTCCATTAAATGATTTAACTGAAATAATTCGGTAAGAAATTCCAAATCGACACGAATTGGCTGATCAGAAAACAATTCGAAACCGTAATCGTTCATAGCGATCGAAAAACTAATCGGAAATCGCTTACTGATTCTGTAGGCAATAACAGTTGCCATAACTTCGTGCACCAATCGTCCTTCTAACGGATACATAAACAAATGATAACCTTCGCGCGTGTGAATCTGCTCTACCAAAAGTTCGTTGTGTAAGGGCAATGCAGAATGAGTTTGTTGATAATTTAATAGCGGATTTAAAAATTGAATTTCCTTACTTTTTGATTGATTTACTGCAGCTTCTGATAATTTTTGACGCAAAAACATACTTAAATCGGAGCTTAAAGGCAATCTCCCGCCTAACCAACTTGGTGTAATTGCCTTGCCCGAACTGTTGCGAACGTAAACGGTTAGTTCTTTCATTCGCACATATTCTAACACTCTTCCAGCCAAAATAAATTTATCGCCCACTTTAAGTTTTGTCAAAAAATATTCTTCAACCATACCAATGTATCCGCCCGATGTATATTTTACCCGCATCATGGCATCGCTTACAATTACGCCGATATTTAAACGATGAAGCATGCCAATCCGTCGTTTTTTAACTTCGTAAACTCCGTCATCATTCACATCAACCCGATGGAATTCTTCATAATTTTCGCCCAATTTTCCACCTTTGGTAATAAATGCTAAACACCAGTTCCAATCTTCTTCCTCCAGATACTTGAAAGCATGAGTTTGCTGAATAATCGGAAAAAGTTCGTTCGATTTAAAACCGCCGCCCAACGCAATGGTAACCATAAACTGAACCAAAACATCATAAGTAAGCACCATTGGATCGCGTTTTTCTACGATTTTATTTTTATAGGCATCTTTAAGCGCGGCAACTTCTAACAATTCCAAAGTATGTGTGGGAACAAAATAAATTTTCGATGTTTCGTAAGGCGAATGCCCACTTCTGCCGGCGCGTTGCAAAAAACGGGCAATTCCTTTGCTGGATCCTATTTGTACAACGGTATCAACGGGTTTAAAATCGACACCCAAATCTAAAGACGAAGTACAAACCACCGCTTTTAACTGTCCGCTGCTTAAGGCATTTTCAATCCATTGTCGTAACGCATGATCTATTGAACCGTGATGCAGCGCCAACTGACCAGCCAAATCGGGATCGGCATTTAAAAGCAACTGATACCACATTTCGCTCTGGCTTCGGGTATTTGTAAAAACCAAAGTAGATCGGCTCGATGAAATAATTTCGGCAACTTTATCAGCCAAAGTCCCGCCCAAATGACCAGCCCACGGCAATACATCAACTTTATCAGGATAAACCGGAATAATTTCGATCTGCTTTTTTTCTTTTGATACTATTTTGATCTTTTTTGATACATTCGGAAGCAAAACTTCCATCGCTTCATCAATATTGCCAATTGTTGCTGTAATTCCCCAGATTTTAAGGTTCGATACGTTATTTTGAAGATACCCCAAAGCCAGTTCAACCAATACACCGCGCTTGTTTCCCATTAATTCGTGCCACTCGTCAACAGCGATACATTGAAGGTTTTTAAAGAATTTATCGCGACTTTTTTGTGCTAGCAGCAAATGCAGACTTTCGGGCGTTACAATAAGCACATCGGGCATTTGCTTGGTTTGCCTTGCTTTTTGTTTGGGGTCGGTATCGCCGTTACGAACTTCAACAACCCAGTCAATTCCTATGCTGTCAACGGCTTCCTGCATGGCTCGCGCCAGATCTTTTGCAAGCGATCGGATAGGGGTAACCCACAAAAGTTTTAAACCCGACTGCATTTTTTGGTATTGATTGATGTAATTGATGACAACGCCAAGAAAAACCGAAAATGTTTTGCCAAAGCCCGTTGGAGCAACCACCATGCCGCTGTAACCTTTGTGATAATAGTTCCAGGTTCGCTCTTGAAATTCAAAAGGAACTTTCTGGTCGTCAGTCATCCAATTATTTATGATCTGATAACCTTCGGATGTTTTTAAGTTTTCCATAATCAGGTAATCAGTTTTTTAACTTCGTCAATGGTATCGATATCGGCAACTGTTTTGTCTTTACGCCAACGTAAAATTCTTGGAAAACGCAATGCCACGCCCGATTTATGCCGATTACTGTATCCAATTCCCTCAAAAGCAATTTCGAAGACCAATTCGGGTTTTACCGTTCGCACCGGTCCAAATTTCTCAATCACGTTTTTATTTACAAATTTACTAACCTCTTGAATTTCTTTATCTGTTAAGCCGGAATATGCTTTGGCAATAGTAACCAGCGCATCGCCACTTTTAACGGCAAACGTATAATCGGTATAATAACCGCTACGACGACCGCTGCCTTTTTGAGCATAAATAAGTACGGCATCAATGGTTAACGGATCGGTTTTCCATTTCCACCAGTCGCCTCGTTTTCTTCCTGTATGATAAGGCGAATCAACATTTTTTAACATTAAACCTTCGCTGTTTATTAAACGTGCATCGCTGCGGATTTCGGGAAGTTTTGTCCAATTGATTTCTTTGATAACGGGCGATAAATGTAACGATTGATTTTTATCGATATTAAAATGATCTTCTAAAATAGATCGTCGGTACGAAAGTGGTTTTGTGCGGATGTCTTCACTTTTCCATTCTAAAACATCATAAATATAAAGTGATACCGGAAGTTCTTCGAGCATTTTTTTAGGCAGATTTTTTCTGTTCAACCGTTTTTGGAGTTCACTGAAATTATACACTTCGTTATCTTTAACGACCAACAATTCACCATCGATCACAAAATCATCAGGAAAATCAATCAGCGCTTTTTCGATTTCGGGAAATTGAGCCGTAATCAGTTCTTCGCCACGCGACCAAATGAAAAATTCGCCTTCGCGTTTAATGACTTGCGCACGAATTCCGTCCCATTTATATTCGATCTGCCAATCATCGATCGATCCTAAATCAATCAAATCTTTATCCAAGGCATACGCTAAACAAAAAGGGTAGGGCTTGCTTTTATTTATTTCGGTGTACTTTCCTTTAATCAAACCTTCAAAATCGACTTCGTTTCGATCCCAATCGCCCATGATACTGTGCGTTACGGCAGCAGCTTCCAAGTCAAAATGTTTTGCAAAAGCATTGATGACCGTTTTTGCTGACACACCCAAACGGAAACTTCCCCCCAACAATTTGTTGAAAATAAAACGTTCGGTGGTGTTTAAAGTTTGCCAACTGTTTACAACGTAAGTTCTTTTTTCTTCGTCGGATTTATCTTTTAAGGCAATAATTTCGTTCATCCATTGAGAAAGCGGTTTTTCCGAAGGATGTTCGTTATCGGGTAACAGCAACGCAATCGTTTCGCCTAAATCGCCAACAGCCGAATAACTTTCTGCGAATAACCATTCGGGCAGTTGCGTTTCCTCTAAAATCCATTGTTTTAAAAGCTTGGTGGTGACGCTACGTTTAGGGCGTTTGCCTGTAAAAAGCGACAAAAACCACAATTTGTCGTCGTTACTTGCTGTGTCAATAAACAGTTCAATTGCCGCGATTTTCTGCAGATTTTTATTGGTGCTGTCTAACGAATTGATCAATTTTGCAAATGCTTTCATAGGCTTTCGGGTGTATTTTCATCTTCTTCTTCATTTCCAAAAGCAGTATGCAGTTCAACGGCTTCAATTCCGTTTTCGTTCAAATATTTAGCAAATACCGCAGTTTGTCCGTGGGTTACATACACTTTTTCGGCATTTGTTTCTTTAACAGCTCTTAAAAGATCGTCCCAATCGGCATGATCGCTTACAGCAAAACCGGCATCGGCACTGCGCCATCTTCTGGCACCGCGAACCTGCATCCAACCCGAACAAATTGCGTAAACCATATTCGGAATTTTCTTTAAAACATTGGTGTCCACAAGCGATGGCGGAACAATGACAATGCCTTTATTTACATGTTGAACAGATTCTCTGAAATCGAGCGATTCATAATGCGGCAGTTGAATTCCTGCATTTTCATACGCCTGATTCAATTTAGTGATGGAATAATGTGTGTAAACCGGAGCGATACCATTGACTGTATTCAAAATACGTTGTGCCTTGCCTAAAGAATATCCCACAAAAACCGAAGTTTTACCAATTTCCTGATTGTGAAGCACCCAATTTTGCATGGATTCATTCAGTTTTTCTGTAGATGCCCATTTGTAAATTGGCAATCCAAAAGTACTTTCGGTAACAAATTCGTGGCATTTAACAGGTTCAAAAACAGTCGAAAGTCCGTCATTTTGTAATTTATAATCACCTGAAACAACGACCACTTTTCCTTTGTATTCCATTCTGATCTGTGCCGAACCAATAATATGACCGGCAGGGTGAAACGATACTTTTACGCCGTTTATGTTGATAGGTTCGTTGTAGCCAATGCCCTGAACCTGAATATCTGCACCAATGCGAATGTGAAGAATGGGAACAGTGAGGTGATGACACAAGTATTTTTTCATTCCCCAACGAGCATGATCGGCATGACCGTGCGTTATTAACGCATAGTCTACGGGTTTCCAGGGATCGATATAAAACTTACCCGGAATACAGTAAATGCCTTTGTCTGTAAAATTTAATATTTGCATTTTGTGGTTTGCTTACTATCAAATTAAAACTAAAAAAATGGAGTTCTGAATGTTTTTATAAGGGAAGAAAAGATGCGGTTTTCTTTAAATAGAAAAATCCGCATCTTGGTAATGTAATAATTTTAATTTTTATTTCTCATTTTAGAAAAAATCCAAAGGACTAATCCAATTCCAAGAAATATCAAAATAAAAGCCCACCACATGCCGGCTTTAAAAATAGTTTCTACCGCACTACAACTTGTTAATAGTAATGAAGTTAGAATGGTACAGCTGAATAAAAAATACTTTTTCATAGTCTTAATTTTTTATAATCTGTATTAAAGTTAACGAAAAAAAACTGAAAAAGCAGTATGGTTGCTAACATTTTCATGCTACTGATTTTTGTATCTGAAATAGTAAATCAGTAAAGTTGTATTGACTAAAACCGAAAATCCGTTTGATAGAATAATGGGCAATTCATTTTTCATGATTCCGTAAACAACCCATAGCGAAACACCGGTGAGCAAAACGGCGATCATTCCCCACGAAAGGTTTTCTACGTCTTTTTCTTTTAACACCTTAATTAGTTGCGGTATCATGGATACAGATGTTAGTATACCGGCAATTGTTCCTATAACTGTTTCCATTAATTAAAAAGAATTTTACTTTCTTAAATATAGCAATAATTTATTGGATTTAACCTTAAAAGAAATCAGGGCATTTATAAAGAGGTTGTTATTTAATTTCTGCTCTAATTCTGCTTAAACTCACTTGTGTAATGCCTAAATACGATGCAATGTGACCAAGTTGCACTCGTTGAATTAAATCGGGATTTTCTGTTAAAAGCGTTTTGTAACGTTCTGATGCTGTTTTAAATTGTCGAGAAATTAATCGTTCTTCGGTTTTAAGTAATTCCTGCTCTGCAAATTTTCTACCCCAATTGACAATATGAATGTCTTTTTCGTAAAGTAAATTTAGATCGACTGTATTAAGCTGATACAGATCGCCGTCTTCTAAAAGCTCAATAGTTTCATACCCTTTTTCATGGGCAACATAACTTTTCATAGATAAAATAGTCTCTCCTTCACGACCAATCCAAAAAGTAATATCATTATCCGGAGTACGTGCAAAAGCTCTTACAATTCCTTTTTTTATAAAGTAAATGTTTTTTTCAACCGTTTTGGTATCAAGCAAAATATGACCTTTGGTGTACGAAACTTCGGTAATATAACTTTTCAATACCTTTGAAGAATCTTCAGGAAGCGAATGTATCTTGTTTAAAATTAGATCAATATCCATTGATTAAAATCTGTGTTTTATGTTTTATAAATATATGGTTTTTGAATTATAGAGTTATTCAATTTGATATTTATTAATATTTACGCTAAATTTAGATAAAATTACAATCTTATGAAAAACAAGTATCTTCTTTTATTATCCGTATTATGTTTAGCTTCTTGTACAGTTGATGAGCATGAAGATGATAAGCCAATTGAGGTAAAATTTCCTTTTGAAGAATTGGATAAAACCTATTTTAATCAAACTTCAAATAATTTGCAAGTTCCAACTGAAAATTTACGATTAGATTCTATTGTAGATTATGTTTATTTTAGATATGATCCCAATACTGGGATTTCAAATTATTATGGCAATAAAACAAATTCTTCTTTAGCATCTCCGCCACCTCCGAGACCAACTGGAAGAATAACGCAAGTGTTTACATATAATGCAAATAATAAAATTGAACGAATTGATTCTTTTGACAACAGTGATTCTGATGAATTAACTAAAAAGGGAACATTTGAAGGTTCAAGACATTTTCTTTATGATACAAATAATAATTTAGTTAAAAGTGGTGCTTCTTATTCGGGTAATATTGATGATGTAGCATATTATAACGAATATTTTTATTCGAATAATAAACTAACAACCGAAAAGTTTGAATATAGAAACCACAATGGTAGAAAAGATTTTATTTATCAATCATCAGGTTTATAAATAAAGAATAGTACAAGTGGTCAATTGTCATCAACCGAAACTTATAAATTAGAAACATTTAACAATATTGTTGATGTTTCACGCGTTTGGGTTAACTAATGATACCAAATATAATATAACATATAAGTTTCCGAAAAATATATACCATCCGTATGTAAATTTATTTCCAAAGAATTTTCCGCCGGTTTTATATTTTAGTGAAGGAAATTCAGGTTATACGCATTTTTCATCAGGAACATCAGACAACTTTCATTCTAAAATTCAGTTAAACAGTAGTTTTTATCCTGAAATAGTTGAATCAGGAAGTTATGATGAAGGATACAGAACAAAATATTATTACTCAAAAATAAACTAAAAGCGGATTTAAAAAATCCGCTTTTTTTAAAAAACCTCTTTCGCTACCCTTTTAACAGTATCCGATTTTCCCATAGAATAATAATGTACAATAGGAATTCCCGCTGCGATAATCTCTTTACTTTGCTGAATGCACCATTCAATACCAATTTGTTTTACAGCTTCGTTGTCTTTTGCCTTTAAGATTTCAATAACCAAAGCATCAGGTAAATCCACTTTAAAGCGATGTGGAATCATATTTAACTGACTTTTAGTTGTTAATGGTTTCAGTCCAGGAATAATCGGAACTTCAATACCCGATTTTCTGCATCTGTTCACAAAATCAAAGAATTTGGAGTTATCAAAAAACATCTGCGTAACAATATAATCTGCGCCTTTATCAATCTTCTGCTTTAAAAACTGTAGATCACTGTCAAAATTCGGAGCTTCCATGTGCTTTTCCGGATACGCCCCAACACCTATACAAAAATTGGTGGTATGCGAATTTTCCAATTCATCATCTAAATAAATACCGTTGTTCAGTTCCGAAATCTGTGTAACCAGTTCCGATGCATATCGGTGTCCGTTTTTTTCAGCCTTAAAATAAATCTCGCTTTTAACCGCATCTCCACGCAAAGCAACCACGTTATCAATTCCTAAAAAATCTAAATCAATCAAAAAATTCTCGGTATCTTCTTTCGTAAAACCGCCACACAAAATATGCGGCACAGCATCAACCTTGTATTTGTTCTGAATGGCAGCACAAATTCCAACCGTTCCCGGACGTTTTTTTACGATTTTTTTCTCCAACAAACCGTTTCCGGCATCTTTATACGTGTATTCTTCCCGATGGTACGTAACATCAATAAACGGCGGATTAAATTCCATTAACGGATCAATCGTATCAAAAATACATTGAATATTCTGCCCTTTCAAAGGCGGTAAAATTTCAAACGAAAACAATGCTTTTCCGTCGGCATTCTGTATATGTTCGGTAACTTTCATTTTATAATTATTTGGGCGTTCCCCGCCGAGGCGGGTCGGGCAGAACTTCGTTCGCAAGTTTCGGTAAAGCAACATTTAGTTGCTTTTTCTCACTTGTGTTACAAGCTTTTGTTCATTCTTCACAAAAGGCTTTTCACTGCACCCGAGGCTTCAGCCGAACTGACCGAAGGTAATCCCTAACGCAAATGGTTGTTAGTACTTAAATTTGTTATTCATTTATATTGGGACCAAGCCATTTGGTAGCTTCTTCAAAACTGATATTTCGTCTGCGGGCATAATCTTCCACCTGATCGTTTTTAATTTTCCCTACACCAAAATATTTTGCTTCTTTATTACCAAAATAATATCCCGAAACCGAAGATGCCGGCCACATTGCCAAACTTTCGGTTAATGTTACGCCAATTTCATCGGCAACATTTAATACATCCCAAATTGTGTTTTTCTCCAAATGATCAGGACAGGCCGGATAACCCGGTGCCGGACGAATACCTTCGTACGATTCTTTAATTAAATCGTCGTTTGTTAATTGTTCAGAAACCGAATAGCCCCAAATTTCTTTACGGACTTTCTCATGCAGATATTCCGCAAAAGCCTCTGCCAAACGATCGCCCAATGCTTTAACCATGATAGAATTGTAATCGTCTTGAGCGTTTTCATAATCTTTAGCTTTTTCTTCAACTCCAAAACCAGTACTTACACAGAACAAGCCAACATAATCGTTGATTCCTGCTGATTTTGGTGCGATAAAATCTGCCAAGGCAATATTTGGTACACTGCCCGATTTATGTGCCTGCTGACGAAGAGTTAACAAAGTTGCGATGGTTTTATCATTTTCATCAACCAATTCAACATCATCATCATTTACTTGATTGGCTTTGTAAATCCCGATGATTCCTTTGGCTTCAAACCATTTCTCTGAAACAATCTTTTTCAACATTTCCTGTGCTTCGGCAAACAAAATAGTTGCCTGTTCGCCTACAATATCATCGTTAAAAATGTCAGGATATTTACCAAACAACTGCCAAGATCTAAAAAACGGAGTCCAGTCTATATAAGGTACTAATTCTGATAATTCTACGCTGATTTGCTTTTTACCAAGAAAATTTGGTTTGGTAATATATTGTGAATCCCAATCTATTTTGTATTTATTCTTACGGGCATCGGCAATCGACAAATATTTTTTATCTCGCGCACGATGTAAAAAATCATATCGTAATTTTTCGTATTCCGCACGAATGTCTTCTTTATAAATTTTGTTTTTATCGGGTTGCAATAAATTGTTAATCACTGTTACAGCGCGTGATGCATCGTTCACATGAACAACTGTTTGCGTATATTCAGGGGCGATTTTCACAGCAGTATGTGCACGAGATGTTGTTGCTCCACCAATCATTACCGGAATTTTAACACCAATTTTTTCTAATTCTTTAGCCAAATAAACCATTTCATCTAACGACGGAGTAATTAATCCGCTTAAACCAATTACATCAACCTGTTCTCTAATAGCGGTTTCAATAATTTTTTCGGGTGGAACCATCACACCTAAATCTATAATTTCGAAATTGTTACAAGCCAAAACCACTGCAACAATGTTTTTACCAATATCATGCACATCACCACGAACGGTTGCCATTAAAACTTTACCTGCCGATGAATTATTTGTGACACCGTTTTTTAGTTTTTCCTCTTCGATAAAAGGCAACAGATAAGCCACCGCCTTTTTCATTACCCGAGCCGATTTTACAACCTGCGGCAAAAACATTTTTCCCGACCCAAACAAATCGCCCACAATGTTCATTCCGTTCATTAAATGTTGTTCAATCACCTGAATAGGTCGGTCAACAGTTTGTCTGGCTTCCTCTACGTCTATATTAATAAACTCTTCAACACCTTTAACCAAGGCATGCGTGATACGTTCCTGTAAAGCGTGTGATCGCCATTCTAAAACCTTTTCCTCTTTAAATTTGGTTTCGCCTTTTAGATGTTCAGCAAAATCAAGCAATCGTTCAGTCGCATCACTTTTTCGGTTTAACAATACATCTTCAACAAAAACAAGTAGTTCTGGGTTTACTTCATCGTAAATCTCTAATAATTCTGGATTTACAATTCCCATGTTCATGCCATGCTGAACTGCGTGGTACAAAAAAGCTGCATGCATTGCTTCGCGTACACGATCGTTCCCACGAAAAGAAAACGAAACATTACTTACACCGCCCGAGACATTTGCATAGGGCAGGTTTTCGCGAATCCATTTTGTTGCCAAGAAGAAATCGAGCGCGTTGTTGTTATGCTCTTCCATTCCTGTAGCGACGGGAAATATGTTGGGATCGAAAATAATGTCTTGCGGTGGAAAACCAACTTGATTAACCAGAATATCATACGATCTTTTACAGATTTCGATCCGTCTTTGATAGGTATCTGCCTGCCCCGATTCATCAAACGCCATAACTACAACCGCGGCTCCGTAACGCTTAACTAAATTTGCATGGTGAATAAAAAGCTCTTCGCCTTCTTTTAAACTGATGGAATTTACGATACCTTTTCCTTGAATAGTTTGCAAACCGGCTTCAATGATTTCCCATTTTGAACTGTCGATCATTATTGGAACACGGGCAATATCAGGTTCTGAAGCAATTAGGTTTAAAAAGTTAACCATTGCTTCTTTTCCATCTAACATGCCTTCATCCATGTTAATGTCGATGATTTGTGCACCATTTTCAACTTGTAATCGAGCAATATCCAAGGCTTCGTCAAACTTTTCTTCTTTTATCAATCGAAGAAATTTTCGTGAACCGGTTACGTTTGTACGTTCGCCAATATTGATAAAATTCGATTCTTTTGTAACAAAAAGTGGTTCTAAACCTGAAAGCGTTAAAATAGGTTGCGGTTTTACTACATCGGCTTCAATATCATTTCTTAAAGCGTTGTACTGCGTAACAGCATCGGCAATTAAGCGGATGTGATCTGGATTTGTTCCACAACAACCACCAATAATCTGCACTAAATCTTCCTTTAAAAAATCGGCAATTAAATGTTGCATTTCTTCGGGCGACTGATCGTATTCGCCAAAAGCATTCGGCAATCCGGCATTTGGATGCGCAGAAATATTTACCGACGTATGCTGTGCCAACTGCTTTAAATATGGTTTTAGCTGTTCGGCTCCCAAAGCACAGTTAAATCCGATACTTAACAACGGAATGTGCGAAATCGAAATTAAAAAAGCATCAACTGTTTGTCCTGATAACGTTCTGCCGGAAGCATCGGTAATCGTTCCCGAAACCATGATTGGAATATCGATATTTCGTTCGATTTTCACTTCTTCAATCGCAAATAATGCCGCTTTTGCATTTAAGGTATCAAAAATAGTTTCAACCAAAAGCAAATCACAACCACCATCAATCAACGCCTCAACCTGCTGTTTATAAGCTTTTCTTAAATCTTCAAACGTAATGGCGCGATAACCGGGATTGTTCACATCGGGCGACATAGATGCCGTGCGGTTTGTGGGGCCGATAGATCCTGCAACAAAACGTGGTTTATCGGGCGTAATGATATCAAACTCATCACAAACTTCACGGGCAATTTTTGCCGACTGATAATTCAACTGATACACATAATCTTCCAGATAATAATCAGCCATACCAATGGTTGTGGAAGAAAACGTGTTGGTTTCCAGAATATCGGCACCTGCCTGCAAATATTTTCTGTGAACTTCTTTAACCGCTTCGGGTTGCGTGATCGACAGTAAATCGTTATTCCCTTTTAACGGATGTTGAAAATCTTGAAACTGCGTGCCGCGAAAATCTTCTTCGGTAAACTGATACGCCTGCAACATGGTTCCCATAGCGCCATCGAGCACTAAAGTTTTATGCTTTATGATTTCTGAAATAGACGTTTTTTTACAGAGCGTTTCCATTATAAAAAGGCGGTATTTAGTTCGGTAATAATATCGTCGATATGTTCTAAACCAACCGAAATGCGTATCAAACCTTCGGTTAAATTAGCTTCGGCAAGTTCAGTTGCGTTTAATTTACTATGTGTTGAGGTTGCCGGATGCGTGACAATTGTTCGTGTATCGCCCAAGTTTGCCGAAATGGAAAACAGTTTTATAGAATCGATAAACTTTTTGCCGGCATCTTTTCCTCCATTTAATTCAAAAGCAATAATGTTTCCGCCCAATTTCATTTGTTTTTTAGCGATTTGATACTGCGGATGCGACGGTAAAAAAGGATATTTCACACAGGAAACTGCAGGATGACATTCTAAAAATTGAGCCACTTTCAAAGCATTTTCACTGTGTTTTTCTACTCTGATTGATAATGTTTCCAAACTTTTTGAAAAAATCCAAGCGTTAAAAGGCGCTAATGACGGACCTGTGTTGCGAGAAAATAGATAAATTTCACGTATCAATTCTTTTGATCCAACGGTTACACCACCTAATGCTCTGCCTTGACCATCGATTAATTTTGTAGCCGAGTGAATAACCAAATGTGCTCCGAAATCAATCGGGTTTTGAATGATTGGCGTTGCAAACGTATTATCTACAATTAATAAAAGGTTGTGTTTTTTTGCTAAATCACCCAAAAATTCAAGGTCAATTATTTCAACTCCAGGATTTGTAGGTGTTTCAACAAACAATATTTTAGTGTTCGACTGTATATTAGATTCGATCGTTTCAGGTTCGCTGATGTTGAAATAGGTGGTTTCGATATTCCAGTTTGGCAGATATTTGGTAAACAACGTGTGTGTTGAACCAAAAACGCTGCTTGCCGAAACAATGTGATCGCCGCTGTGTAAAAAGGTTACCAACGTGTTGTAAACCGCTGCCATTCCGGTTGCAAAGCCAACGCCGTCTTCGGCATTTTCCAGCAACACCATTTTTTCTATAAATTCTGATACATTTGGGTTGCTAAAGCGCGAATATATGTTTCGGTATTTTTCTTCTGCGAACGATGCACGCATGTCTTCTGCATCTTCAAAAACAAAGCTGGATGTTAAAAATAACGGTGTGCTGTGTTCTAAATATTGTGTGCGTTCGGTTTGATTTCTTATTGCTAATGTTTCTTTTTTCATGACTATTTTTTTTCTGCTAAACGTAAAATATCCCCGAAAACTCCGCGTGCGGTAACATGTGCTCCGGCTCCGGCTCCTTGAATAATAATTGGTCTGTCGCCGTAAGATTCGGTATAAATCTCGAAAATACTGTCAGATCCCGATAATTGTCCCAACGCAGAATTTTTATCTACTTTTATTAATTTGGTTTCTAAAACTCCTTTTTGCTGTTGTAAATCGCCCGATAATTCACCAACGTAGCGCAAAACTTCATTCGATTTTAGCTGCTGTTTTAAATCATCATAATGATTATTTAAACCGCTTAATTGTGTTAAAAATTCTTGAACGGTTAATGATTGAAATTCAGTAGGAATCAAATTTTGAATAGATATATCTTGTAGTTCGTTTTCTAAATCTAGCTCGCGGGCAAGAATCAACAATTTACGAGCAACATCGGTTCCCGATAAATCATCTCGAGGATCAGGTTCGGTAAATCCTTTTTCGATTGCTGCTCTTAAAACTTCAGAAAACGGTTTGTTTTCAACTGAAAAAAGATTAAAAATGTAACTCAACGTTCCCGAAAAAACACCTTTTATTTTGGTGATATTTTCGCCAGATAAATGCAAAAGTTTAATATTGTCGATTAAAGGCAAACCCGCACCAACATTGGTTTCGTATAAATATTGTTTCTGATTTTTCTTTAAATTCTCACGCAAATTTTTATAAAATTCAAACGAAAGCGTATTTGCAATTTTATTCGATGAAACAATGTCG
>Ga0256790_1000376_pt1 | contig 14972 bp, 13 predicted proteins | sample MC6MC0941MT_FD_190206 | JGI IMG/M metagenome (GOLD analysis project Ga0256790, IMG submission 190206) | Metatranscriptome of enriched soil aggregate microbial communities from Iowa State University, Ames, United States - MC6-MC0941-MT... | ecosystem: Environmental > Terrestrial > Soil >... | reverse complement strand
TTTAAATAATAAAAAAAAAGTGCATCAAATTAACAAACAGCTTTATGAAGATAGGAATAACCTTTAGCGCATTCGATCTGCTGCATGCAGGACATATAAAAATGCTGGAAGATGCAAAAAGTCAGTGCGATTTCTTGATCTGTGGCTTGCAAACCGATCCTACAATAGATCGTCCTGAAAAAAATAAACCAATACAAACGGTAGTAGAGCGATACATTCAGTTAAAGGCATGCGTTTCTGTAGACGAAGTAGTGCCTTATACAACCGAACAGGATTTAGAAGATATTTTGCGTTCGTTTAAAATAAATGTACGTATTTTGGGCGATGAATATAAAGACAAAAACTTTACAGGTCGTAGCTATTGCGAAGAAAAAGGGATTAAGCTGTATTATAATTGCAGAGATCACCGCTTTTCAAGCTCAGGATTACGTAAGGAGGTTGTAGAAAAAGAAATTACAAAGCTTACAGAATAAACTTGTAAGTTCTAACGGAGTCGAGAGGAAGAGAAGAACTTTATCGGGTATTTTTTGTGAACTAGTATTCAATAAAGATGAGAATATAAAAAGAGTGGTATTGGAACTTGCGAAGGTAAAGCCACTGAGCCTGCGGTTGCTGAGCTTGTCGAAGAAGTGAAGTGAAGTGTGAAAAATCAATTCAGTTCGAGCGTTAGTCGAGAACATTACATTTTCATTATACAACCAATTCAACGGTTAAAAATAATTATAAAAAGAAAAGAAATATAATTCGTTACAATAATTACACTTTTAACCTTTTCACTCTATAACAATATTATAAAAACAAGATATGAAAGGAATAATCTTAGCCGGTGGATCGGGTACCCGTTTGCACCCATTAACATTAGCAGTTAGCAAACAGCTAATGCCGGTATATGATAAACCCATGATATATTACCCATTGTCTACTTTAATGCTTGCGGGTATAAAAGAGATATTAATTATTTCTACTCCACATGATTTACCGCATTTCAAAAAGTTGTTAGGTGACGGTTCAAATATCGGTTGCCGTTTTGAATATGCAGAGCAACCAAAACCTAACGGTCTGGCGCAGGCATTCGTAATAGGTGAAAAGTTCATCGGTAACGATAAGGTGGCGTTGGTTTTGGGCGATAATATTTTCTATGGCAGCGGCATGAGTAAGCTGTTGCAAGACTGTACCAAAGAAGAAGGAGGCGTAGTATTTGCATACCCGGTTAACGATCCGGAACGTTATGGGGTAGTGGAGTTCGATAATGAAAATAATGTATTGTCTATTGAGGAGAAACCCGCTCAGCCAAAATCAAATTATGCAGTACCGGGATTGTATTTTTATGATAATTCGGTAGTAGAGATTGCAAAAAACATTCAACCCTCACCTCGGGGTGAATATGAAATAACAGACGTTAACAAAGAATATTTAAAACAAGGCAGGTTACGTGTGGGAGTGTTTGATAGAGGTACTGCCTGGCTTGATACCGGTACGTTTGCATCATTAATGCAGGCAGGGCAGTTTGTTCAGGTGATCGAAGAGCGCCAGGGAATGAAGATTGGTGCTATAGAAGAAGTTGCTTACCGAATGGGTTACATTAATAAAGAACAATTAATAAAAGCTGCCGAACCATTAAAGAAAAGTGGTTATGGCGAGTATCTTTTAAAACTGAAATAAAAACCAACCACATCAAGTGGTCACTGTAATTGCGGTTGCTGAGCTCGGTCACTGAGCTTGTCGAAGTGAAGCATAGACTAAGTGTCACATCGAGCGGAGTCGAGATGTCAAAATAAACTAAAAATCGAGAACGCAGCTTTTCAATTAGCTGTGATTTCAATAGCTAGAGCGCAATTTTCGATATTTTAAGATATCTTAGCACCCAAACCAGCAACATAATGTAAGGTTGAAAGCAAAGAGGAGTAAAAAATACGTTAATTGAATACTGACCATATTAACAGCATATATTTAAAAGTTCCATCAGATAATCTGTGGTTAAAGAATTTTATAAATGAAACAAATAAAAAATATTACATGCATAGGTGCAGGTTACGTTGGGGGACCAACAATGTCTGTCATCGCCCAAAAAAATCCTGACATTAATGTTACGGTTGTTGATCTTAATGTGGAACGCATTGCTGCGTGGAATGATAGTGATCTATCTAAATTACCGGTTTATGAACCTGGTTTGGATGCCATCGTCGCAGAAGCACGAGGAAGGAATTTATTTTTCTCTGCCGATGTTGAACTTGCAATTGATCAGGCTGATATGATCTTTATTTCGGTAAACACTCCTACAAAAACGTACGGTAAAGGTAAGGGTCAGGCAGCAGATCTTAAGTTTATCGAACTATGTGCCCGCCAGATTGCAGCTGTTGCAAAGAGTGATAAGATTGTAGTTGAGAAATCCACTTTACCCGTTCGTACAGCCGAAGCATTAAAAAGTATTTTGCATAACACGGGGAACGGAGTAAAATTTGACATTTTATCTAATCCCGAGTTTTTGGCAGAAGGTACGGCTGTTGCCGATTTACAGAATCCGGACCGAGTATTGATTGGTGGTGAGAGTGAAGAAGCTATTCAGGCACTGGTAAATGTTTATGCTGCATGGGTACCTCAGGAGAATATTATTACTACAAACCTATGGTCGTCAGAGTTGTCTAAATTAGTAGCTAATGCATTTTTAGCACAACGCGTATCTTCCATCAATGCCATTTCAGAATTATGTGAAGTAACAGGTGCCGATGTGAATGAGGTAGCTTTTGCGATAGGTAAAGACAGCCGTATAGGCTCTAAGTTCTTGAAAGCTTCTGTCGGTTTTGGAGGTTCTTGCTTTCAGAAGGATATCTTGAATTTGGTATATATAGCTCGTTCATACAATCTGCATAAAGTTGCAGACTATTGGGAACAGGTCATTATTATGAACGATCATCAAAAAGAACGTTTTTCCGATAATATAATCAAAACACTCTATAATACCGTTAACGGAAAGAACATAGCGTTCTTAGGCTGGGCTTTTAAGAAGGATACTAACGATACCCGTGAATCTGCCGCTATTTATGTAGCTGATCATTTGTTAGATGAAGAAGCTTTTATTACCGTCTACGATCCTAAAGTTTCGGCTGAAAAAATATACGCAGATTTAGATTATTTGGGTACAAGATCCTCTGAAGAAAACCGTCGTTTGGTTAAAGTAGTAAATGATCCTTATAAGGCTTGTAACAAGGCTCATGCTGTCGCTGTTTTAACCGAATGGGATGAATTTAAAACCTACGATTGGCAAAAAATATACAACGATATGTATAAACCTGCATTTGTGTTTGATGGTAGAAATGTGTTAGATAATAAGAATATGAGCGAATGTGGTTTCGTTCTATATTCAATTGGAACTGATAAATAGTTAATAAATTATACTTTAAGTAGCAAATAAAAGCTGATGAAAAAAATAGCAATAATTGGTCAGGGCTATGTTGGTCTACCGTTAGCAATAGAATTTTCGCAATATTTCCCTGTTTTGGGATTTGATATAAATCAAGAACGGGTAGTCGAGTTAAATTCTGGTAAAGACAGAACATTAGAAGCTGATTTGGAAAAACTACTGGCAGGAATTGATACTGCTGTAAAAACAAATTTTTCTAAAGGATATAAAGCTTCTTATAGCCTGGACGACTTGGCATTGGCGCAAATATATATTGTTACAGTACCAACACCTATAGATAGGTTTAATGCGCCTGATTTAACACCCTTAATTAAGGCTTCCGAAATGATTGGAAAAGTATTAAAAAAAGGAGATATTGTAATTTATGAATCTACGGTTTATCCCGGTTGTACCGAAGAAGATTGTGTACCAATACTTGAACAAAACTCCAATTTAACATTCAATAAAGATTTCTTTGTGGGTTATTCTCCAGAGCGTATCGTTCCGGGAGATAAAGTTAATACATTAACAACTATTAAAAAGGTAACATCTGGTTCTACACCTGAAATAGCTGAAGAAGTAGATCAGTTGTATAAAACCATTATTACTGCAGGTACGCATAAAGCACCCAGTATTAAGGTAGCCGAAGCTTCAAAGGCAATCGAAAATGCCCAACGAGATGTGAATATTTCCTTTGTAAACGAGTTGGCACTAATTTTTGATCGTATAGGTATCGATACTAATGATGTGTTAGATGCTGCCGGTACAAAATTTAATTTCTTAAAATACAAACCTGGATTAGTTGGTGGTCACTGTATTTCAGTAGACCCTTATTATCTTGCGCATAAAGCTACTCAGTTAGGTTACCATCCAAACGTAATACTTTCTGGTCGTCGTGTAAATGATTCTGTTGCCGAGTTTATTGCTTCAAAAGTCATAAAATTAATGATTAAAAAGCAAAAAACTATTTGCGATTCTAATGCATTGATATTAGGTGTGACCTTTAAAGAAAATTGTCCCGATGTGCGTAATACCAAGGTGGTTGATGTTTATAGAGAATTGAAAGAGTATGGTGTTAAGGTAGATATTTATGATCCATGGGCAAACACTGAAGAGGTTATGCATGAGTATGGTATTACTTGTCATCCTGAGCTTGTCGAAGGATCTAAATACGATGCCATCATCGTAGCCGTTTCACATAACGAGTTTCTACAATTAGATATTAATAATTTAAAGAATGATCAAGCAGTTGTATTTGATATAAAAGCATGTCTTGATCGTAAATTTGTTGATGCAAGATTATAGAAATAACGTAAAAAAAATAAATTAAAGCCACCTTGAGTAAAAATATCAGGATATTGTTGGCTATATAGAAAATTTGCTACATGAGGTTATTACGCATTTTAAAGAATCAAAAACACTTTAGTCTGAGAAAATTTTTTTTTCTTTTTTTATATAAACTTTTTTTAAAACATTTACCTAAATCTACAAACGTATTTTTTGGAAAAATATCTAAGAATTCACGATATTATTGTTGTAAACAAATTTTTAAATACTGTGGTCAAAATGTTAATATTGAGAGAGGAGTTGATTTTGGAAGTGGATTTGATTTAGTTATTAGTGATAATTCTGGAATAGGTGTATATTGTAGGGTTCCTAGTAACATAATAATAGGAAAGGATGTTATGATGGGGCCTAAATGTTATATTTTGGATTCTAATCATTCTTTCGAAAGAACTGATGTTCCAATGATAAAACAAGGACATCTTGAAAAGAAGCAAACTGTTATTGAAGACGATGTATGGATTGGCAGAGAAGTATTGATGACTCCTGGTAGAACAGTAAAAAAAGGATCTATAATTGGGGCAAGATGCTTGTTAACAAAAGATTTTCCAGAATACTCTATTATTGGAGGCAATCCTTCTAAATTACTAAGAAGTAGAAAAAATGCTTAATTTAAAAAAAAATAACAGCTTTGTAGGCGGCACTTTATGGACAACGTCCTCTTTTATTGTAGTAAGTCTGGTTTACATTCTCCGGATTGCTGTGCTTACAAGATATTTAGATAAAGATAGTTTTGGTTTGGTGGCTATTGTGTTGTTTGTTTTAGGCTTTACCAATATTTTTGCTGATTTGGGAGTTTCTACGTCTCTGCTTTCCCAGTCTGAAATAAGTAAAAAAGAATACAGCAGCTTGTATTGGGGAAGTTTTGGACTTTCCATTATATTGTATGTTGTTATAGCTTGCAGCAGTCCCATATTTGCGATGGTGTACGAACAGGAGATATTTAATATTCTAATACCTGTAATGGGCATTGACCTCATCGTTGCTTCTATCGGACGACAGTTCGCAGTTTTTAAACAAAAACAGCTTAAATTTAAACAATTAGCTATAATAAAAATTGTTAGTGAGGTTGTTTCAATGGCTGTGGCCATTGCTTTGGCCATAAATGGTTTTGGTATTTGGAGTCTTGTTGTATCCCTTTTAACTACTTCTGCCATGAACAGCTTGTTAAATATTGCTTTAGGATACAAGGACCATCCACTTATATGGTATTTCAGCTATAAGGAAACAAAGCACTTATACAGAATAGGGTTTTATCAAACAGGTGCTCAGGTACTTGATTATATTTCATCGCAGATCGACATTTTAATTTTAGGTAAGCTTTTGCCTATGTCTGATATGGGGGTATATTCCGTTATTAAAAATCTTGTGTTAAGGGTATATGTTTCTATAAATCAGATTGTAACAAAAGTGGCAGTGCCTTTGTTTTCTAAACTATATAATGATCAGGAACTGTTTAAAAGTAAATATTTAAATGTAGTGAGTGTTTTGACAGCGATAAATTGTTTCATTTATTTTGTCATGATAATAACTGCAGAAGAAATACTTGAGGTATTTTACGGAAAAAGTTACCTGCAATATGGTTCCATATTGGCAATATTGTGTATTTGGGGAGTCTTTTCTTCCATTCTTAATTGTATCAGTGTCATTATCGTTTTATCGACGGGAAGAACTGATTTGGGTTTTAAATGGACACAATATAGGTTGATATTGAATCCAGTGTTTATTGTAATTGGAGCTTTTATGGGAGGTATCATTGGCGTAGCTATATCACAGGCCGTATATTCGATACTTACGATTTTCTTTTATCGTGAAGTTGTAATTAAGAAGATTATACACGACATTACATCCGCAGAGCTTTTCAAAAGTATTTACAAACCTTTGGTAATTTGTATTTTGTGTTTTCCGTTGTTGTTAGTATTCAACAGTTGGTTAAAAGGTTTTTCAGTTAATCCTTATATTAATATTTCTATTAATATGTTTTTATCGCTGATCGTTTTTACCTTCTTATTAGGAAAGCAGATGAAAATGAAGATAAAGGCATTGAAATAATATGTTTGTGTATCAACAAACTGTTATAGTTTAATTTATATGGGTAAGAAAAAAGAATTTAGAGTATCTTTATTACTGGCGTTAATAGTACTTATTTCCAATCCGGTTTGGTTCTTGTGGAACATTCGTTTCTATATCGTTGCTTTTCTGGTTTTCCTGTTAGTAGTTTTTTTGCTACCTAGGTTGGGGAGAGGGGATAATTTTTTGGCGATTTTTAGAAAGATTTCAATAACGTTTTTGTTCTTTGTATATTTTGTAATAATTTCATCTTTAATTGGAGGTTTTCAATTATATGTACTCATAAGCTTTGTTATACTACTACTTTACCCATTAATAAAGGATAAAGAAAAAGAAATTGCATTAAAGATGATAACAAAAATGTTGGCAGTTATTGTTTTTGTCTCGTTTATACCATGGGTGGTTAATACATTTATTATCCAGTTACCAATGCTTGGAGGTTATATTGAGTATTATGACACTAAGGGTATGGATAGTGTAATTGAAAATTATATTTTATTTATTCAGATAAAGCATGATTTTTTGATCCGGTTCTACTCTATTTTTGATGAACCCGGTACATTAGGAACATTAAGTGCTTTTATACTGTATGCTAATAGATTTGATTTTCGGCAGAAGCAAAATATCATTATCTTAATTGGAGGGTGCTTTACATTTTCTATGGCTTTTTATATTTTAGTGCTGTTGGGGCTTTTAATAGTAAATTTAAATCGTTTTAAACGAATAGTAGTCTCTATTATCTATGTCATTCTTTTTGTAATCTTCATGTTTCTCGTTTTGGAGAATAACGAAACTTTTAAGACAGTGATTATAGATCGTTTCCAAAATGTAAATTCTTCCCTTGAAAATAGAGAGTCTTTCTATTTGAATTATTTTTACGATTATTTTGTTAATAGTTCGGAAATATGGTTTGGTGTAGGAAGAGATTTTATTTTGTCCAAAAACAGCTTATTAGCAGGACAGAGCTATAAATTTTTTATCATTGAGTTCGGTTTATTCGGATTTCTATGTGCGGTTATTACTTACTTAAGTATGGTAAAAAAAATTAACCTGTTTCAACTAGGTTTGTTCATACTGTTTTTTGTTTCTTTTATTCAGCGCCCATTTTTAATACAACCTTGGCAAATTTTATTATTTATTCTAATTATAGGAAGTTCAGAAATTAATAAAAACTTTAAACATGATTGATTTTTTAGATAAGGTCTATTCTGCTTTTACAAAAAGAAATAAAGTGCAGTCTTTTAGCCGGTTCTTTATAAGGAGGTTAAGTAATATTATTTTACCTATTTACCTTAATTACTCAAAAAGAAAAGACACACACACTATAAACATTAGTGGTGAAAGAATAATTGTTTCCATAACTACTTTTCCACAGCGTATTTCAAAAATTTGGATGGTAATTGAGTGTATTTTGAGGCAATCTGTACTACCTGATGAAATAATACTTTGGCTTTCCATTGTGCAATTCCCTAATACTTATAATGATTTGCCTCCAAGACTATTGAATTATCATAAGAAAAAACTTATTAATATAAGATTTGTGGAAGCTGATTTAAGATCCCATAAAAAGTATTATTATGCTTTCAAAGAGTTTCCAGAAGATATTATTATTACTTTTGATGATGATTTGTTTTACAGTAGTAATTCCATTGCTGTTTTAATGGATTTATACAGAAGATATCCAAATACTTTGTGTTGTTTAAGAGGACATAAAGTTGTAAAGTCTGACGGAAAGATTTTACCTTATTCTCAATGGCATAAATTACGTAGAGAATATGGACCAGGTCTAGATATTTTTCATACAAGTGGTGGTGGGACACTTTATAAACGTTCCATGTTTACCGAACAAGTTTTAAACGAAGATATATTCAAAAAATTGTGTCTATTTGCTGATGATGTATGGTTAAATGTTATTTTGCAATTGAATAAGACTCCAACCATTAAAAGCAGATTTACTACACATTTAATCCCAATTTTAAATAATTCGTTTAAATTAAGTAAGCAGAATGTGACAGAAGGAGGAAATGATAAACAATTACAAGCTTTATTACATTATTACAAAATAAAAGAGAAAAATATTTTTGTTGAGGATATAAAAAAAGATTAAGGTAAATTTTAGACCAAAAATATTGAACACAACATTGTTAGGATGCGAAAAATAAAAGAGATGAATTTATTAGTAAAAATATTGGTTTGTTTAACATTTTTTAATGTAACTGTATCAGTAGGACAGCCTCAATATGAAAGACTTTATAATGATATATTAAAAGGAAATTCTACATATTCTTACAAAGAAATTTTTAAATTTTCTAAGAGTAATAATGCTTATAATTTCATTGCAATAGGCTATTTTATTAATGCGAATAATATTATGTACAAAAAAACTAAAGATAAAAAGTATTTAGAATACAATATTACTGTTATTGAATCTATGATATTAAAAAATAATAAAGCTAACTACATTAAGAATAAGTGGGTGATGAATGTAAGTAGTAAAAATCAGAATTCAGTAGTAAATGGTAAGGAACATTTGATTTCTGAAGGGTATTTTTTTAGATATCTAGGTGAATTTTTAGACATCTTAAAAAAAGATAAGATATATACAGAATACCATACTACTATTTTAGAATCTCTTGTTTACTCTTTCAATAAATGGGAAGATAAAAGTAAGTCATCTTTATTTCACCAACGATTTCATATTGGTGCAAACTGGGCTGTTGTGTCACTTTATTTAGACAAATTTACAAATGAACAAAAATATAAAGATTTTTATAAAACTTTTGACAGTCAGTTAAAAAAAGCACTTACTAAAATAATTTTGAATGGAAAAGAGTGTTATGTTTGGAATAGTACCTATCCGGAAAAATTTACTAAATCATTAAAAAATCTTAAAAAATATCCGACTAAAATTCAAGATGTAACACACGGTAATCACGTAGTAAATTATATCATAACATCATATAATCTTAATATTGGAGTATGGAATAGAGAAGATTTAAGCACATTAGGAAATACCGTAAAATATATAATTTGGAATAGTCAAACAAAATCTTTTTCAGATAACGTAGACGGTACGCAATCAGCTAATGGGGAAACAAAAACAACAGGTTGGAAACAATCAGACGGTTGGATGAAATTAGTACCCTATAATAAATCCATTAAAAATATTTATGAATTGTACTATAAGGAGAATAAAGAGAAAATTAATAAATCTTCTTTATGTTTACAGTATTTAGCTAATTTGCACAATTAATGATACTTCATATTACAAATGATTATTCAGGTTCTACCGTTTATAAAAACTTAGTAGGAGAGTTAGATAAATTAGGTTCATTTCAAATCGTCTACAATCCGATTAAAGAAGAAAGTAGAGTCGGTAAAAACAAAATAGAGCTTAATGTCAAAGATTCTGAGATTATCTATTCCCATATTTTAAATAAAACAATTGACCGCATTTTTTTCAAAAAGAAAATAAAAAAAATACTAAAAGATATTGAAGCTAAAGTTGATTTTTCTAAAGTCAAAATGATTCACGCTCATACTTGGTATAGTGATGGAGGAGTAGCTTATTTATTATCTAAAAAATATAATATTCCTTATATTGTCACTGTTCGAAATTCTGATTTAAATGTTTTTCAGAAATATTTGATTCATGAGAGAACTTTTGGACGTAAAATTCTTGAAGAAGCAAAAGATGTTATTTTAATAGCAGCTTCCTATAAAAAGAGAGTTATAGAGTTACCTTCACTTTATAAAATAAAAAACAATTTACTATCTAAACTGCACATAATACCAAACGGAGTAGATGCTTACTGGATAAATAATGCTGTTGAAAAAAAAATAAAAGCAGATAAAGGAATTTTCAATCTTTTATTTATTGGTAAATTTACCAATGGTAAAAATGTCTTACCGCTTCAGTTAGCGATTAATGAGATAAATAAGGATAATCTTGTTATTCATTTACATTTAATTGGTGGAGGTGGAAAAACTCATCAAAAAGTTCTAGGACAGTTGGAGCTAAATAAAAATACAATGACTTACCACGGGAAAATACTTGATTTGTCAAAATTAAAAGAACATTTTGAAAATGCTGATATTTTCGCAATGCCGTCCAAACACGAAACTTTTGGGTTAGTGTATGTAGAAGCAATGTTACAAGGGCTTCCCATTTTATATACATTAAATGAAGGTATAGATGGCTTTTATAACGAGAAAATAGGAGAAAAAGTAGTATCAAGTGAGATAGAGGAAATTAAACAAAAACTCTTAATGCTAATTGAAAATTATGATTCATATACTATTCCTACGAAAAAACTCATAGAAAATCACAATTGGAAAGATATTGCATTAACTTATCAGAATTTATATAACACATAATAATGAAGATACTTTACATACATCAATACTTTAAAACTCCAAAAGAACCAGGTGGAACACGTTCTTATTGGATTGCACAAGAATTAATAAAAAATGGACATCAGGTTACAATGATTACTGCAGATCCAATAGGATCCCAAAAAAAGAGAGAGGCTATTATTGACGGTATTAAAGTAATCTATTTGCAAGAAAGTTATAGTCAGGATATGTCAATCTCAACAAGACTAAAATCATTTTTAGGCTTTGTGTGGAAAAGCATTAATGAGGCTAAAAAGCAAAAAAAAATAGACTTGGTTATAGCCACTTCTACACCTTTAACAGTAGGTATCACGGCTTTGTATATGAAGTGGATTAAAAAGGTTCCATATATTTTTGAGGTTCGTGATTTATGGCCCGAAGTACCTATTCAAATGGGAGCTTTTAAAAGCCCGTTAATTATAAAACTAACGCGTTGGTTTGAAAGAACGATTTATAAAAATGCTGAACACGTTATTGCGCTTTCTCCAGGTATGCAGGATGGGATTGTAAAATATATTTCCCATGCGAAAACATCAATGATACCCAACATGGCAAAAATGGATGAGTTTTGGTCACGGAAAAAAAATAGTGAATTAGAACAAAAGTTAGGGTTGAACCCTAATAGTTTTAAGATAGTACACTTTGGGTCGTTAGGAGTAGCCAATGGAGCAGAAACTATTATTGAATCAGCTAAATTACTAAAAGGTGACGATTCGGTAGAATTTTTATTTGTAGGCGGAGGTTCAACTGAAAAGAATCTTGTCAAAGAATGTGAAAAACATCAATTAACAAACGTGAAGTTTTTAGGAAGATTCCCTATGAAAGATACATCAGAGATAGTAAACCTATCCGATGTATCGATGGTAAGTTTTAAAGATTTACCTATTTTATATACCAATTCGCCAAATAAATTATTTGATTCACTCTCAGCTGGTAAGCCAATTATAGTGAATTCCGCAGGTTGGACAAAAGTAATGGTCGAAGAAAACAATTGTGGATATTATGTAAATCCTAATAAACCACAAGAATTAGTAAATAAAATACTATTTTTAAAAGAACACCCAGAAGTTATTATAGAAATGGGACAAAATTCACGAAATTTGGCAGAAACGGTTTATGATAAATCAATATTATGTAAACAGTTTTTACAAGTAATTGAAAGTGTTAACTAATTACCTGTATTTATTTAGTATTAAAACATTATGTGAGAAGATTAAATTAATTACAATATTTACCCGATATGCATTTAATAGTAAAAAGAATTGTAGATTTCATAGGTGCCCTTTTTTTGATTTTGCTTATTTTTCCCATACTGATTATAATTTCTATATGGATTATGATTGAAGATAATGGGAGTCCATTTTTCCTTCAAGAAAGAATCGGAAAGAATTTTAAAGTATTTAAAATTATCAAATTTAGAACTATGATAACCAACGCAGAAAAAATAGGTACAGGTGTTTTTACAAACGAAAACGATAGTCGAATAACTAAGACTGGCAAATTTCTTAGGAGGTATAGTCTAGATGAATTAGCTCAGATTTTTAATGTATTGAAAGGAGATATGAGCTTTATAGGTCCCAGACCACCTGTGACTTATTTCCCTTATCCGATTGATAATTACCCGGAAGAATTCAAAAAAAGATTTTCAATGAAACCAGGTATTACTGGCCTTGCTCAAATTTCTGGGAGGACAAATCTTACATGGCAAGAAAGATTTGTATATGATATTCAATACATAGAAAATTATAATATATTTAAAGATATAAAGATAATTTTCAAAACTATTTTAAATGTTTTAGGAAATAAGGATGTTTTTCCTACAGAAGAGTTTCAAAAAAATAATCATAAATTGAATAATGAAAATCAACAGCAAAATTAGTCAGTCACCAACTCTTGTTTTTGCAGAAGCAGCAAGGAAAAGAATTGCAGAAGGTCAGAAAATCATCTCAATGGGGATTGGTGAACCCGATATTGATGTACCTGATTTCTTGAAAAAAGGGATGATAAAGGCTCTTGGGAAACCCAGTTCTTCTAAGTACCTGAATTCATTAGGAAATGCTCAATTAAGGGAAGCCATTGCTAATGATTTGAAAGGTAGAAATGAGATTCATTATGGAGCTAATCAAATAATGATTACTGCTGGAGCAAAACAAGCATTGCAATTGATATTATTGTCCCTTGTCCAGGACAGTGATGAAGTGATGTTTTTTTCGCCAAACTACGTTAGTTATATTCCTCAGGTTTTGCTTTCTACTAATCAAGCAAACTATGTTGATATAGATCTTAATGAAGATTTTAGTTTAAATAAAGAACATTTTTTAAAAGGACTTTCAGAAAGAACAAAAGTTTTAATACTTAATAACCCAAATAACCCTACAGGAAAAATTTTCACTAAAGAAGAGTTCCAATTTATTTTGAAACATATAAAAGACAGAGATATTTATATTATATTGGATGATGTTTATGAACTACTGATTTATGACAATTCGGATTATTATTCATTGGCACAGGAAGAAACATTAAGCGATAAAATTTTTTATGTAAATAGTTTTAGTAAGTCACACTCGGTTCCGGGTTGGAGGATAGGATATTTATGTGCTCCTTCCAATCTAATGGGAGATATTGTGAAAATCCAACAACATATTAATACAAATACTTCGTCAATTATTCAAGAAGCTTGTATTTCAATTTATGAAAATGGATATGATTTTTTAGATGATTATAAGATTAAATTACAAGAAAGAACTGATTTGATATACAAGGAATTGAAACCTTACTTAAAGAATGGGCTTATCAAACCCGAAGGAGGTTTTTTCTATTTTCTGAATATCAGTCAAACTAATCTGAATTCTAACGATTTTTGTGCAAAACTAATTGATGAGGAAGGAGTTGCTTTAACTCCTGGAATAGCGTTTGGAGAAAGCTGGGATAATTATGTGAGACTATCTTTTGGAATTAATGATGAACAACTACAAGAAGGTTTAGATAAATTAATTAGTTTTTTAAAAAGAAATTAAAATGAAGAAAAAAGTATTATTAACCAAACCTTTTTTTGAGAAAGATATTAACTATATAAAATCAGGATTGTTACCGGAAGTGGAATTGATTACCCCTGAAAATTATGAATTGGAAACTTTACTTTCTTTGTCAAAAGATGTGGAAGTTTTTTTAGGTCCCAACCTTTTACCAAATCTTTTAGAGAATGCGAAAAATCTGGAATTAATACAAATCCCATGGACAGGCGTTGATAAATTAGAATTATCCAATTTAAAAGGTTACGATTTTGTTTTATGTAATTCTCATTCCAATAGCTTGGCTGTGGCTGAACACAGTGTCGCATTGGCTTTATCCTTGTTGAAAAAAATACCTTACCATCATAATGAATTAAAAAAAGGAATTTGGAACCGACCAAAAGCCGATGCTTCCAATGAAGTTTCTCCTTTTTCGATTTCTGTTAAAGACTTGAATATTGGGTTATTAGGTTACGGAAGTATTGCAGCTAAAATCCATAAGCTTCTTTTAGGATTTGAATGTAATTTTTATGTTTGTTCAAAAAGTCCGAAAGATTTTTCAAAAGAGACACGGGTTAGTGAATCTTTTCTACTTGAAAATATAGATGATTTCTTACAGCATATTAATATTTTGTTTGTTTGTCTGCCTTTAACTTCAGAAACGAATCAATTATTAGACTCCTCTAAATTAAAGTATCTTAAAGATGGTTATTTAGTAAATACAGCAAGAGGAGAAATTATAAATGAAAAAG
>Ga0256790_1000352_pt1 | contig 15370 bp, 16 predicted proteins | sample MC6MC0941MT_FD_190206 | JGI IMG/M metagenome (GOLD analysis project Ga0256790, IMG submission 190206) | Metatranscriptome of enriched soil aggregate microbial communities from Iowa State University, Ames, United States - MC6-MC0941-MT... | ecosystem: Environmental > Terrestrial > Soil >... | reverse complement strand
GTCTAAAGGGTGGTCTTACTAAGGAACGTGCTACGTCAGGCTTTAGGAAACAGCAGAGCTGGGAGTTTAACGTAGCCTCTACTGCTGAAATAATGAAGAATGATAAAGGTGAGGCAGTTTTATCTATCATTGATGCAGGTTTCACTGGTGAGGACTACAATGAGATAGAGGTACCTTTACATGAGGTTACAGACTTCTTAAAGGAAAGAAAAGAGAAAAAGGGTACTGGTGTAGCTAGAACCAAGCCTGTAACAGAGACTCTACCTTTGCATAAACAAGGGGCGGGTGAGATATGGAGTGCTATACTTAATGATAGCTCCAACATTACACCAGAGACTACTAAGGCTCTAAGTAGGGATATGCATACCATGTGGCAGAAATCTGGGTTTACTAGGGACTTTGCTACACTAGCACTACAGGGTGGTAGAAGTTTACCTCCTAAAACAATGCAAAAAGTATTAAGTAGTATGGGTGTACCTATGAGGGACAAAGGTAGCTCCATTATGGATATAAATAGCGACAATTTCAAGAAAGCTGTCTATGGTCATATGGTAACTAAAACTAAGCCTGAGGATGCTACAAGTCTGGTTATAGATAACAAAGCGCATCCTAATGACACATGGGCTTTACATGAATCTGCTAAACAGTGGTCATCCGAGGAACGTACTTCAGCTAGGCAAGACTTCATTAAGAAGAATGTATCTATTCTTGGTGCTAATAGTCATCTCCATGAGAACGAGCAGAAAATGCATAAGCTAACTGGATTTATACAGAGGTCTACCTCTTACTTACCATTTGATATGATGACTGATATGATGGCAAAAGGCTTTAGTAAGATTGAGTTCAACTCAGACAAAGTAGGTAGCCACTATGACGGGGATAATAGGACAATAGTGGTAAATCACCAGTATCTTAACGCTGGTCTAGATGAGAATATGAAATTAGAAAACTTCCATCACATGTGGAAGGATACTATACAAAGTGGTGAAAAGTCGTACGAAGTAACTAGAGGTACCTCTAGTTTTGCCAATACGGTAGCTCATGAATTCGCACATGCTGTAGACCACTTCCTGTCATCTCAGTCTAATTCTAGTAGTGGTAATAGTGAATATCTTAATTGGTCCGGTACTGATACCTCTAAGAAGTATGTGGATTCACTAGGGTTAAATCCCAACATGGTTAAAGATTCTTACACAAAAGCCATACAATCCTCTAATCCAGAGTTTAAGTATGTTAAGTCTACCAACAATGGTAAGCCCTATGCTATGCACTTGGATAGCTTCTTGACCTCTTATGAAGGTAGGATTTATCAAAGTCACCTATCATCCGTACCCGCTGAGAATGGTGAGAAACTACCAGACCCTAGCAGAGGTAACGATGGGTTAGTAGGTCTGGAACACTGGGCTGAGAGCGTTTCTAGGGTAGCCAATGCTGTAAGGGCGCATAAGGAATATACACAGAAGAACCCAGATAGTAACTTATCACTAGATGCATGGGCAGAAAAGATGCATAATGATGCAAGTATAGCTCATAGGATAGCAAGCCAAGCATCTGTAACAGGTGACCTGACACAGGAATCCTCTAAGAACAAGCTGGAGGCTAGAGGTATGGAAGGTGAGAAAACCTTTGGTAAAGCCTACCATATCATGAAGCAAGTACATCCAGACTTAGTAGATGGTATAAACAAAATGTTCTTTAGGGGAGATTTTGTAGGCGAAGTTAAGAAATCGGAATACCTATACATCTTAACAGATGAGGAGGCATAGTATGCTCAAACTAATTATTAAGGATAGCTCTGGATTTGAAGGGGCTATCCTGTACGATGAAAGTACAGAAAATCTCAACGTATCTCATCCTAAGAGGGAGGTAAGGGATTCGGTCAGAGAATATCTAAAAAGTCCTAGGCAATTCTATGAAGCAGATGGGAATATGGTTGGTAGCAGACAGGTGATAATAGTTGAACCAATACGTTCCAATATTTACATGTATAAAGCTTTGGTAGAGATGAAGCATGCTATAGGAGTATCCCCTATGTGGGATGATGTGGACAACTCATTACCAGATGTCTATAGTCCTTATCAGGAGGATGGTGACCCTAGTCTAGGAGACCCTGGAATAAATATGGCTAAGTCTCTTAATACGGGTGAGGTATACGACATACTAAATAGGAAGGAGGATGTTTAATGTCAGATATTCTACTTTTAATCTACCAGAATGACGTAGAGGAACTAATAAAAGGTAAGGGTAACAGGGATGGTCTAGTACAGCAGATTGTCACCTATGTAAAGGATGGTAAGACTGTTACTAGGAAGCAATGGGTACGTAGTGAATTTGCTGACCACGCTAGGAAGAATGAGGAAGAAAAGAAGAAAACTCTACTAGAAGAACAGGAACGTGAGGAACGTAAACGTAAGAACGAGTTAGCCGAACAGCAGGAAAAGGCTAGGAATCAGGACAAGAAAGCCCATAAGAAGAAGATTAGGGAAAAACAGGAATTAGATGAGAAGATAGGCGTTCATGGTTCTTCTCATAGAGTTGACAAGACAGGTATAGCAGAATATAAGAAGAAGATGAAAAAGCTACACAAGAAGGAAGAAGAAGAGCGTAAGAAACAGAATGAGAAGAATAAGAACCATACTAAGAAGGAAGAGAAGAAACATGGTGCCTTTGGTCAAGCAGAGAGTACCCGTAAGCAGAATAAGGATGAGGAAAACACGATAACTAAACCTAATCAGTAAGCATACACATATGTGTATGCTTTTTTTATGTCCTTAGTTGACATTTACTTTATGTCGAAATTTCATTTGAAAATTTATTAACTAGGGGGTGTTACAATGGGATTTTCTGATTTCCTATTCAAAGCGTTCTCAACTCAGAGTACACCAATTACAGCAACGGAGACTCACATGGGAGAGGATTTGGCTAAGTCTCAGCCTGCACAGCAAGCTTTATCTATCGTAGAAGACCCTATGTCTATTATACAAAGTCTGGGTTATAAGGATAAGCCTAGCTCATTGACATATGAAGTACTACGTAAAATGTCGATAAGAAATTCCGTAGTAGCGTCTATTATACAGACAAGGGTAAATCAGGTATCCACGTTCTCTCAGCCAGCTAGATACACTAAAGATGGTGTAGGTTATGAGGTTAAGCTAAGAGACCCTAAGAAAAAGCCATCGGATGACCAGAAGAATATCATACTAGCCATGGAATCATTTATAGAGAACTGTGGATTCTCATATGACCCATCTAGGGATGACTTTGATACTTTCTTGCGTAAGATAGTTAGGGATTCACTAACTTATGACCAACTTGCTTTTGAGGTGGTACCAGATGTTATGGGTAGACCAGCAGAGATGCTAGCAGTAGACTCTGGTACTATAAGAGCGGCTAGGGCAGAACCACAAGAGGGAGAGCAATTTGTATATGCTGGGTCTAATAGTGGTAATGCCAATGATGTTAAGTTTGTACAAATTCTAGACAATAATATAGTGGCTGAATTCACTGGCACTGAACTAGCATTTGCTATAAGAAATCCTAGAACAGATATAAATGTTCAGCCTTATGGATTATCAGAACTAGAAATACTAGTACATCAGGTAACAGCACATCTATGGGCAGAGGAATATAACTCCAGGTACTTCTCACAAGGTGGTACTACTAAAGGTATACTAAACCTTAAAGGTCAAAATATTAGTAAGCCACAATTAGATGCTTTCCGTAGACAGTGGACTGCTCAATTAGCAGGTGTAACAGGTGCATGGAAGACTCCAGTTGTATCAGTAGATGGTCTAGAATATATCAACGTATCACAATCTAACCGAGAAATGGAATACGAGATGTGGATGAATTACTTAATCAACATTTCATGTGCTGTATACCAAATTGACCCAGCAGAGGTAAACTTCCCTAACAGAGGTGGTGCTGGAGGTACAAGTGGTGGCGGTTTAGGTGAGGGTGGTATTGAGGACAGATTACAGAACTCTAAAGATAAAGGTCTTAGACCATTACTTAGATTTATAGAGTCTGTTATTAATAGAAACATTATACGTAGATTTGGTCCAGACTATGCTTTTAGCTTTGTGGGCTACAATGGTGAGTCTGAACAAAGTAGAATAGAGTTGAGTAATAAGCAAGTAAGGTCATTCAAGACTATCAATGAAGTACGTGCAGAGAATGATTATGCACCATTAGAAAACGGTGATATTGTCCTAGACCCAACATATACCAACTATATACTACAGCAACAACAGCAACAACAGATGGAAGAACAGGAACAACAGCAAGGTGGTATGGAAGGTGACGAACAGCCACAAGACCCTAATGACCCTAATGGAGATTTAGGTATGGGTGACGAGGAAGAGGAACAAGACCCAGAAGAGGTACAGGAGAATAATGAAAATGATGAAATCCGAGGAAGTATAGATAACAAATACTAAACTTGGCACTATATGAATTCAGGAACAGTCCTATAATATTTTATTAGCATAGGGCTGTTCTATTATATTTATGGGGGTGAAACAGTGAGTGAATTTAAGTTTTTCTTAGGAGCCGATATTGCTAAGTCGGATGATGGAGAGGGTAGACGAATTATACGTGGTTACGCTTCTACAGCAGTAGAGGATAGACAAGGTGAATCCCTAGTACAAAAAGGCTTAGATATTTCTGATTTCAAAGGATATGGTTATTTTAACTTTGACCATGACAACAGCATCATTGTAGGATACCCACACGCTGAAAAATGCCATGTGGATGATAGAGGTCTATGGGTAGAAGGTGAACTATTTAAGGGTATACCTGAAGCTGATAGAATGTGGGAGTTAGCACTGGCTATAAAGAAATCTAACGCTCCTAGAAAAGTAGGTTTCTCTGTAGAGGGTAAGGTTTTAGAGCGTGATGGTAACCGTATCACTAAAGCGAAAATTTATAACATAGCTGTAACTGCAAATCCAGTGAATACTACGTGTTCATGGGAAGCTGTAGTTAAATCCTTCAATGGTAATGCTTTAGATGAAGAATTTCTTGTAGATAACATCAATAAGTCTTTAGAGGCTGGATATGAGACTAACCCAGAAGACATGGAGGGTGGCTCAGTTTTCCGTAAGGAAAGTCTAGACCATGACTTAAAAAATCTGTCATATGTGATAGATGATGATGCTAACAAGAAAATTCTTAAAGACAAGATGGCTAAGAAGTCAATTACTCGCAACGAAACTATCCTGTATCTACAGATTACTAAGGGATGGTCACGTCAACAGTGCGTTGATTTCCTAGGCAAAATATAACAGGAGGTGTCATTATTAATGCGTGATAACCAAACTAATCAAGTGAATGAGATTATCAGTAAGTCTCTGGATGAGATTGAGGCTATGGCAAAGGACTTTGAGAATAACCTTAGCATTAGTAAAGCACAAGGTGATGAGGACTTATCTGCTGGACAAGTATCCGAAGATGCACCTACAGGTGATGAAGGTGAAGGTGAAGAGCCTACACAAGACGCTGATACTGATACTGGTGAAGGTGGAGAGCCTACAGGTGATGAAGGTGAAGAGCCTACTGATACTGATGAAGGTGATACAGATAATGACTCAGAGGGTGAAGAAGATGAAGCCGAGGATGAGGAAGTAGAGAAATCCTTATCAAGCATCATGAATAGCAAACCCGATGTTAAGAAAGCTTTAGAGGTTAGTGAGTTTCTTAATGAGTTAGTAAAGTCACTGGACACAGTGCTAAATACTCATAATGATGGCTTACAAAAATCTATGCAGGCATCTGAACAATCCAATGACCTATTGGCTAAATCACTGTTAGGTCTAACTAAGGCTCATCAGACTATTATGAAAAGCCAATCTGAGCTTCATAAGTCTGTACAGGAAATTAATAAGCGTTTAGATTCTATCTCGCAACAGCCAGTGGTGCGTAAGTCTGTAGCTTCTAGTGTTCAGCCTATCCAGAAGTCATTTGAAGCTTCACAAGGTAATGCTCCACAAGCCCCTACGAATGATACATTGTCTAAAGCTGAGATTTCTTCTAAGCTAATGACTGCATTCAATAGTGGTAACAAGGACATTATGCCAGACATCTTAGCTTTCGAGGGTACAGGTAATGTTAACGCCTTATCTCCAGAAGCTAAAGCAATCATAGGTCAATAATTATAATATACATGGAGGTGCGTTTAGCATGAATTTAGGTACTGGCGGTCAGGGTTTCGGTATATCTACACAGGCAGATGTAGACGCTCTTAATAAAGCGTTAGAAGCAGGTCATGAGGTCAATCCCCTTAGTCTTGAAGGCGGTGGCGCATTTAGGGTAGAATCTTTAGAGAACTCTTTAAAGGTACTAACTTATGGTGACCAACATATTAAATTCTGGAAGAAAATTCCAAAACAAAAAGCCTACTCTACAGTAGAGCAATACGGTCAATTACTTGACTACGGACGCCAACAAGGTGCATTCGTGTCAGAGGGTGCATTACCTGATACTAACGACTCTACTTACGCTCGTAAGGCAGCATTCGTTAAGTTCTTAGGTACTACACGTGAGGTAACTCACCCAATGACATTGGTAAACAGTGCATTTGGTAACGTAGTAGCTCGTCAAAACCAAGATGGTATCCTTTGGATGCTTAAACAAGTTGAGCAGTCTCTATTCTGGGGCGATAGCAAACTTGCACCAGGTGGTAACGAGGGTCTAGAGTTTGACGGTATCAATAAAATGATTGACCCAGAAAACACTATCGATTTACGTGGTACGTACCTAGAAGAGAAGCATATCAACTGGGGCGCACAAATGATTATCCAAAACTACGGTACACCAACAGACTTGTTCTTACCATTCGAAGTAATGGCACAATTCTCACAAGAGTTCTTCCCTAAAGAACGTGTTATTATGCCTACAGCTTCTGGTTACCAAGCTGGTGTAGTTGTTAACAAGTTTATGACGCATGGTGGGGAAGTTGAGTTTAACCCTAACATCTTCTTAAACAAAACACGCCCACTAAACATGAATGCGTCTAGCTTCAAAGCACCATCTGTTGGTACTATGACTAGTGCAGTATTGAAAGCGGGTACTGATGGTGGTTTACCAAACGGTACTTACAAGTACGTAGCTACGTTTAACAACGAGCATGGTGAGTCTATCCCAACTAACGTATCTAGTGCTGTAGTGGTTGCAAATGGTAAAGGTGCTGTTACCGTAACAGTTGCTAACCCAGCTTCTACTGCTTTCCCAGTAGACTATGTTCGCTTATACCGTACAGAAGCTAATGGTGAGAAATTCTATGAAGTAGGTCGATTTGCTGTAGCTAACCCATCTTCTGGTGCTTCTACAGTGATTGAAGACACTGGTGCTGTATTAGCTAACACTTACACAGCATTCATGGGTGAAATGTCTCCAGAGATTATTGCATTCAAGCAGTTAGCTCCTCTTATGAAGATGGACTTAGCTACTTTAGGACCAGTAATCCGTTGGATGATTTTACTTTATGGTGTACCAATCATCTATGCTCCTAAGAAGTGGATGCGCTTCACTAATATTAAAGCTGATGTACCAGGTTATATGGGTAACTAAGGCTTTTGACATAAATGTAGGGAATGAACATATGTTCATTCCCTATTGTTATTTAGATAGTAAATTAGATTATATTTTTGAGCGACATACCTTATAGGAGGGAAATAGGATGAAAATTAAGAATATTAAGCTGATTAATACTAAGGCTAGTTTTGAGGTAGGCACTTTCCAGTTTGATAACGAAGGTATAGCAGATGTAACTCCAGATGAGTTTGCAGAAACAGTACTAAAGCTTCCTAACTTTACAAGAGTTGAAGAGAAATCAGATAGCAAGTTAGTGGAAATCGGTGTTGAACTAGATGGAAAGACGGAAACAGTGGAAGTCACGGAAAAAGAGCTAGATGAGCTTATCAAAGACGCTGTTCCTGTGGTGGATGAAAGCATGAGCCATGAAGCATTGGACGCTATTGCTGACAGCCTTATCAGTGAAGATAGACTAACTGAAGAAGAGTATCCACGCAAAAAGGCTAAAAAGGACAAAGTAAAGGCGATTAACTCAGTAGAATAATAGGGGGTAGTACTAATGAAGTTTGAAGAACTTACTAGTAAATTCCTTAGAGATAACTACTTATTTGGTATTCCTTTAGAGGACTTGTACGGAAATCAGATGAAGGAAGACATGTTAGGGCACTATATACGTTCAGCTGTTAACTACACTGAGCGTATGCTCCAGATTGTCATAAAGCCTACTACGATTGAGAATGAGGTACATGACTACTATGCCAATGATGTAAACCAATGGACTTTCTTCCAACTCCATAAGAGACCAATAATTGAAGTTTGTGAGTTATCTCTTAACTATGGTGATAGGGAAATGTTCAAGATTCCTAAGGATTGGGTACGTAAATTTGAGATAGCTGGACAGATACAGCTATTCCCTACCTCAGGTTCTGCGGGCGGGCTGTTTCTAACTGCTGGTGCTAACTATGTGCCATTATTAAGTGGTATGTATCAGAATGCTCCGGGTATGTGGAGAATATCCTATTGTGCAGGTATAGATGACATACCTGACGATATGGTAGAGTTCATTATGAAGCGTGCATCAGTTGGTATCCTACAAGTATGGGGTGACTTAATCATCGGTGCAGGTATAGCGAACCAGACAATCAGTATTGATGGTTTATCTCAGTCCATTGGTACTACACAGTCTCCAGAATTCTCAGGTGCGGGTGCCCGTATTAAATCTTATACAGATGATATGAAATTGCTGGAAAGACAATTAAGAGATACGTACTTAGGTGTAAACTTAGGCGTATTATAGGAGGGATGGCAATGGCTAGGGAAGTAATAAATGCAGAAGATGTTTCCAGAGCCATAAATACCCTACATGAAAGTGCTATGGCTGCTAGGGCTGACATAAATCCTCAATTGTTTGACCTAGCCATTATGCAGAAGGGGTATAGGATACGGTGGGAACAAGGTATGTTTTGTTCTTGCGCTGATATTTCTTCTGGGCAACCTAACTATGTTTGTCCAGCATGCAATAACAAAGGATACATCTTCTTCAATCCTACAGAAATAAGAGCTTTAGTTACTAGTATCTCTGGTAGTAAAGACCAAAACAACAGGGTGGGTCTAGATGAACTAGGTACAGCTTACCTTACTCCAATATCTACCGATAAAGTAGGTTATAGGGACAGATTCACCTTCCTAGACTTTACCATAAAGTTTTCAGAGATTATCAGAGGTGGCAATACCCTAAAGCACATGCTTAGGTACCCAGCTAAGAAAATGCTGTCTGTCCGAATACTAGATAAACAGTATGAACAAGGCGTACACTATGACTTGTCTGAGGATGGGTGGTACATCAAGTGGAGGGAAATGCCTGCATATGGCGATTTAACTTATTCAGTACTCTATACAACTAATCCTGTCTATATAGCAATTGGTCCAATCCATGAATTAAGGGGAACATATACTTTGAAACAAGGGCAGGGTAGGGAAGTATTCCTTCAGCTACCAGACCAGTATCAAATTAAGCGAGAGGACTTCATGCTAAATGAGTAACTATAAGTCTAACTTAAAGTTAGATGAAATGGTGCAAAACTTGTCCACTCAGTCTCTAATGCAACTAGCTCAGGCTACTAAAAGTGCTTGGGCTAGTAGTGCTAAGGAAGCCCTTAATACAACTGCAAACGACTATATTAATGCTATACAGGTGAAGTTAAGAACAGGTAGTTCCCCTAGCTTAGAGCTATCCTTAAAAGATAAATGGGCTAATAAATTAGAGGCTGGATTTTCTCCATATGACATGAAGCCGTTCTTTGCTACTGGTGCTAATGTGAAAATCAGTAAAGAGGATGGGGCTTGGTATACTCATGTACCATTCGAACATAAGACTTCTAGTGCTACTGGCAGAACAGGTAAAGTGATGCCTTCTGCTATATATAATGAAGTTAGAAAGTTACCTACTTGGGGTAAGCTGTCTTCCAAGGGTAGTGCTAAGTCATGGGGTGCCTATGAAGGTATGCAGAAGATACCAACAAATGCGTCAAATACTAAACACTCATACATGACTGTACGCACAGTTAGTGAAAACAGTCCACCAGATGCATTCCTACACCCAGGATTTGAGGGTGTACATTTGTTAGAGGAACTTACTGAGAAGATACCGGACACATTTGCAAGGATATTCGCAGACAATAACAAGTACTCTAGATAAATTTATAAGGGGTGATAACAGGTGATACCAATAGTCGAGGATTATTTAAGTGAGTTGCTAGAAAAGAAACTAGCTTTCCTCATCAAAAACCCAAGTTACTACAAAAGAATATTGGGTGCCTCTCCGCAAAAGCTTGATATGCTGGAGAAGTTCATGGCTATAACACCCATTAAAGTCATAAAGGGCTATCCTAGGGAACCTTCTCAGCTACCTTGTCTATGTATTTTGCTATCAGGTGAGGAAGAATCACAGGAAGCTTTAGGTAATGTGGATGAGTATTTCCAAGAGCGAGGGGAGATAGAATCACATAGGTTAGTAGAAAATGAGCCAGCTATACTGAAGGTTACAGCATCTGGTTCCTTATTTGCCGAAGTACTAACCCCTATAGTAGCAATTATAGGTGTGTCATACAAAGATAAATATGGAAACCTAGTAGCTCTACCAGATGGTGAGTTTTTCATTAACCCTAATTTTCCTTACCAAGTGGAGATTTGTACCCCAGAGTGCCTAAATGTGAATGATGAAGTATATTTAACCTATAAATATGCATCTATCAATGATGTAGAGTATACTAGGTATTTATTCGAAGCCAACTACCGCATAGAAGCATGGGGTAACAACGGAGACTTTGTAGTTGACTTGTACCATATCACTAAATGGGCATTGCTCTCAGGTAGGGATTACTTAGCTTCTAATAAGCTATTATTCCAACAGAAAGTAACTGGTGCAGATTTCCAGCCAGCCCCTAATTTCTTCCCAGAGTTTGTATATAGAAGAGCACTGAGCTTCTGGTGTCAATTCAGCACTATGGCTATATCAAATGAGGATTTAGAGGGTGGGCAGTATATCGACAATGTAGTGGTTACTCAGCATCTTTATGAGGGGGAGGAGTCTAAAAAATGAGTGAGAAAAAAGTTAGAGAGCCTATTCAGTTACCTAACCGAATCCATTTTAATGAATTTGTATCATTGAATACTAAAATGGACACAGTGGAAAGGGCTGGATTTAAGGTATTCTGTAAAGGTAAAGAATGGATGAGACAGGCAGAGTGGGAAAATGCCTTAAAGGAATACAGTGGTGATACAGATAATAAGAAAGATGAGAAAGAGGTGCAGGAATAATGGCTAACTTACGCTACGGGGTTAACTTCAATGGTCGTAGAATTGTACATCCTGGTGCATATAGCAAAATTGATGCTTCAGCTATGACTATTGTAACAGAAGGCAGTATCAATACTCCAGTTATTATCGGTACCGCTGAGTCTGGTAAGTCTGGTGAAATACAATGGTTTACAGACATTAGTGAAGCTAGGAAATACCTAACAGGTGGGGAATTATTAACTGGTGCCGAACTATTATTCTCTCCTACACCTAAGGGTGGCGGTGGAGCAAGTGTAGTAGGTGTTATAGTTGCCAACGAAACTAAATCTGCTAGTCTGACTAATGGACCTATAGACTTTAAGTCTTTGACATATGGAGAAATTGCTAACCGTGTTCAGGTTAAAGTAGAGAGTTCATCTGGTACAGATATTCCTGGTACTAAGAGAATCACAGTATATCGTTGGGATACAGATGACCAAGAAGTATACAGCAACTTAGGTGCTGTAATGTCTATCAAACATGCTGATGAAGCTACTACGGCTGTAGTTAGCATTGAGCAAGACCAAACTACAGGTGCTAAGATACTAAAGGTATTGTTAGGGGAAGAAGGTTCCCAAGTAGAGGACGTTACTATTGAGTTAGGCTCAGACCGTTTCTACACTATCAATGATGTAGTAACTTATATGAACAGCTTATCTGGTTATGAAGTAGCTTTCGTGGGCTTCAGAAACGCTACTATGGAAGCTAAGTTGCTAGATGTGACAGCTACTCCAGTAGACATTAAGAACAAAATAGGCTTCTTAAACTCTAAGATTGGTGACATTGCTCACCAAATTAATAGCTTCTCTGAGCTAATCGAAGCTGTCATCACGACAGAAACTGGAACAGTAAGTGACATTCCATTTACTTACTTAACTGGTGGTACTATTGGTTCTGCGCCTACTAGCTGGGCTAAGCTATTTGACCCATTAAAGGAAACTTACTCTAATGTCTTGGTTGTGCTTAACTCTAAGGAATCAATACATGCCGAAGCTTTACAGCATATCAATATTATGGAAACAAGACAACAATCACAGATGCTATTCACAGGTGGGGCTGTTGGTGAGCCACCATCAGTAGTGAAACAGCGTGCGGCTATTCTTAATAGCTCACGAGCAGTAATCGGGTATCCAGGTATCCACCATTATACTCACCGCAACGGTAGAGACCCTCTACCAGCATACTTCACAGGTGCTATGATTGCAGGTCGTGTATGTGGACTAGGACCATCAGACCCAGTTACATTTGAGTACTTCAACTTAGTAGGTCTAGAAAGAAAGCTTATTGCTGGAGACCCTATTATTGATGACTTAATCACTTCTGGTGTAGCTGTATTAGAGAAAGCACAAAATGGTGGTATCCGCTTAGTACAGGGTGTTACTACTTATCTAAGTGAGAACAACACATTATACAGAGAGATTTCTGTAAGACGTGGTGCTGACTACTTAGCGGAAGAAGTTCGTGCAACTTTAGAAGCTACATTCGTTGGTAAGAAATTCACAGGACCAGACACTATGAGTACTGTTATTTCTAAGACGATTGATGTCCTAGAAAAAGCTATCAGAGACGGTCACATTGTCGCTTATAGAAATATTAGAGTACGTTACTCTAGTACTACTGTATATGTTGATTATGATGTTGCTCCATCAACACCAATCAACTACGTACTTATCACTTCTAGGTTTGTACCAGAAGTTGCCTAATATAAAAGGAGGTGGGTAGTCAATGGCTACAGTTTTTGAACAAACCGTCCATACGGGACATACCATTAACATTAAAATCGGTAGTGTTATTGTAGGTCGTGCACAAGGGCTAGATGGTGACCGCTCATTCGGTACTGAAGGTGTATACGAAATCGGTTCTATCATGCCACAAGAACACGTTACTAACCGATACGAAGGTTCTATCTCTATGGAGCGATTCTTCGTTAGGGAACAAGGTCTACATGAGTTAGGTTATTCATCTGTCAATGAGCGTATCTTACAGACACCTATCTTTACTATCGAAGTTATTGACAAATATACTGGTAAACTAGCTAGGGCATATCACGGCTGTACAGCAGTAAACTATAGAGAGACATTCCGAGTAGGGGCTATCTGTGGTGAGAACGCTACATGGACGTACTTGTTCGCTAAATCTAGTATTACTGACGAGTCTAAACTAGACATGGGCAAGGTAGGTAAATAAGGTTATCTAGAGAAGAGTGGTATTTAGAAAATACCACTCTTCTCTATTTTATTTATTAGATAAATTTAAAGGAGGAATATTCTTATGACACAACCAGAAATCCAGCCATTAAGAATTCTACATGGAGTTAACCAAGGAGTACGTAGAACACACAGCTTTGATATTGATTTAACTGAGGAGTTTGGGGATAAGTTCAAAGGCAGATTCACAGTACACCACCCATCACAAATGGAGCGTTTACGTATTGGAGTTTTACAGTCTCAATTAACTGGTGGTATACCTCCTATGGACAACAGAACAGACAACTTAGTATTCATGATTGCTACTCTTGATACTGTATTGGATGTTAAACCAGACTGGTTTGATGTGTATTCAGATGATTTGGAATATGAAATGTTACTAGCAGTGCATATGGAGTACACAAAATGGTATGACTCCTTTCGCAAGCGACCTGAGCCAATTAACAATAAAGAAACTAGCGGAAACACCGAAGGCTAAGTTTGAGTTCTGGATACAGGAAAAGTGGTCAGTATTACCTACTGACCCTAGATTCCTAGACTTGACTGAGGAACAGTATGCTTTACTATTTGCCCATTATGAAAGACTAAACCCACCTCAAAGGACTAGTGCGGCTAGGGATGACGACTATTCAGAGGGTAGTGCAGAGGACCCTAACTTGAATAAGCAGAAATATGTTGACCCTGATTTTGATGACGAGTGGGAGAATCTCACAATCCCTACAGATGAGGATATGGAATCTACAGAGTGGAAAGAGGTGGATTAGATGACAACCAACCAAGATATTAGACTTAATGTACGGACTGATACTAATGAGGCAGTCCGTCAATTGCGTTCCCTAGAGCGTCAAGTAGACAAACTAGGTAACTTAGCTGACCAAGGAGAAAGAAACCAAAGAGGCTTCTTATCTAGAAAACAAGTAACCTTGTATAGACGTATACTAAGCGAAATGGAGCAAGCTCATTCTCAGCATATAAATAGGCTTACACAAGCGGAAGAACAATTAAACCGTATGAAGAATTCTCACCAAAGCCGAAGGGTAAAAGACCTAGAGGCAGAGATACGTAAAAGGGAAGAATTGCTACGTGCTTCAGAAGGTGGTAATAGATGGGGTGAGCAAGCCAACCCTATTGTTCAAGAGTACCATAGACAAAAGCTAGATGGTGCTAAGGATAGTCTAAGTGAGGTATTAAGTTCCAATGACTATAGAGACCTCATAGACTCAACGAGTGAGTTAGAGACTGAAGTGTCTAAGTTACGTGAAGTAGTGTCTCAAATGACATCTGAAATGCAACGAGGGGACACTCACTCAGACCGTATAGGAGACCTTAGAACCAGAACACCAATGACGGATATGGCAGAAGATGGTGCGGGACTACTATCTAGATTAGCCCCAATCGGAGTTCTCGGTTATGGGGCTTATGTTGGTACTGGTGTAGGTAAACTTAGACAGCAAGAGGAATCTGCATGGCAAGTATCCCAGAAAATGGGTTCATTCGGTGACATAGAACAGCATGATGAATACTTGCGTTCACAGTCTAAGGATATAGGTAGAGCCAATGGGTATAATGCCCAAGAAACAGCTATAACTATGGGACACCTAATATCTGGTGGTACAAATGGCGACCTAAAGGCTAGAACGAATGACGTAGATGCCATTCAGAGATTAGCTAGAGGTAATGCTATGGATGTCAATGAAATAGCCATAGCGGGTGCAGACCTACAAAAAATAGGTGCTGTAAACGAAGGCAATATGGCTAGATTTGCTGAATTAATAGCTGGTTCTATAGCAAAG
>Ga0256790_1000332_pt1 | contig 15816 bp, 25 predicted proteins | sample MC6MC0941MT_FD_190206 | JGI IMG/M metagenome (GOLD analysis project Ga0256790, IMG submission 190206) | Metatranscriptome of enriched soil aggregate microbial communities from Iowa State University, Ames, United States - MC6-MC0941-MT... | ecosystem: Environmental > Terrestrial > Soil >... | reverse complement strand
ATTATCTAGTGGTGATAAGGATAAGAAATTTAAGATATTAGAACAAAGTATTATGAATTCGTGGAAAGGTATATTTGAGTTAAAAAATGAAAATTTGAAAAAGACACCACAGTATAACAATGAAAAACCTAAACTAAGGTTTGATAACTTTACAGGCAGAGATTATGACTATGATGATTTAGAAAAGAAACTCCTAGGTTGGGATAAGGAGGATGAAGATGAGCAAAGAGATTGTAGTTAAGGAAGGAGAATAAATATGAAAGATTTAACATTTAAAGAGGTTATAGCAAATATAAAAGAAGGTGAAGTTTGGGAGAATACAAGTTTAGCTAGAAATTTAAAAGAAATAAATAGAAAAGGAAGATTAATAAGATTTGTATTTACAGATACTGACAGGGGAAGTTTTGCTATATGTAATGATGATACATTCATACTTCAAAGAAAACAATACAATTTTGAAGAAGCATTTAAAGCTTATGAAGAAGGCAAAGAAATAGAGAGTGTTATAACAGGAGATAACTATTGTCTTATTGAAGGTGAGGACATGATTTGCAAAAAGGGAGAAAGTAAATACTACAAATTAAGATGTATGTATATAGATGAAGTTCGTGGAAAGTGGTACATCAATGAAGTTATGTAAAATATGTGGTACAAGCTATAACGTAGAAAAACATCATATTATGTTTAGGTCTGAAGTAAAGGCTCTTGAACATTGTGTGTTGAATTACTGTCATCTATGTAGTGAACATCACAAAGGAACTTATGGACCTCATGGAAGTAAAGGATCATCACTTAATAGAAAACTTAAGTTAGGGTTTCAAAATAAATTAGAAATGTTTTGGTACAAGCCATATTTAAATAAAGAAGATATACAAGAAGTATTAGGTATATCTGAAAACGCACTAAACAAGCTTTTAAAGACACTTAGAGCAGTTAATCAAGAATATGTTAGGGAGGATGTAATAAGAGCCTGTATGGGAGGAAAACTGATATTGGAGAAGTCATATGGATTATAAGGAACAATATAAGCAAGACATAATTCTTTATAGCAGCATAGTAAATAGATATAGAAATCTAAAAGAAAATGACATCATGGGAGCCTATCAGATTATGAAGGATTCACACATAGTTAGCGAAAGATGGAGTGTTATTAGAGAAGAATATAGAAAACTCTTAAGGCGTGGGGAAAAGAGCGAAGAAAAAGACAGATTAGAAGATATGTATAGGTTCTTAAAAGAAGTACACACAGATGCAAGAATGATATGGAAACAAGGTAAAGAAGATTTAAGAAATAATAGGGAGGATATATAAATGATAGATTTAAATAAAATTGTAAATGATACATTAATTCAAATGGAGAGTGAAAACTTTGTAGAGAAGGTAGTTAAAAGCACATTAGAAAAGACTATTAAAAGTGTAGTTGATGATGTGTTTACAAGTTATAGTGATTTTGGAAAGAATCTTAAAAATCATATAAAAGAAAATATTAATATTAACTTTGATAAATTAGGGTTAGAAGGATATAACGGATTAGTTTTAGCAGCTGTAAAAGAAAACTTAGATAGAACTATTACTGTTCAAGGAGTAGAAAAGATTAAGGAATCAATAGATGAAATGTTAAGAGATACTAAATCAGAATATACACTAACTGAAATAATAGAAAAAGCAAAGGAAGATACAACAAAAGAAGAATACGAGCGTGATTATGATGAACAAATAAAATTAATAATTGAGAAGAGTAGTGGAGGTTATAAACGTATTTATTTAGATAATGAAGATGAAGAACCGGATTATAAGTGGCAATATGGGTATCATATTTCAATTGATGAAAAAGGTAAGCCATATAGTATTAAATTCAAGGGTGAAGAGATTGACACTAAAAAGATAATGGGTGGATTATACGGATTAGATAAACTTTTATTTAAGATTTATGCTTCTGGAGCAAAGATAATTTTAGATAAAGGAGAAGAAGTAGATGACTATGAGTATGATTTGTATTATACCCATGAGGACTATTAGGAGGATATGCAGATGGACAAGTTAACTCCAGAGCAATGGAAAGATAAAACTATAAATGATTTATACAAAAGACAAAAAGAAAGAGAAAAAGGTATAAAGGCAGCAGATGATTTTTTAGCAGAGAATAGAGTAAAAGGACATATAGATAAAAGTAAAATAAGGGCGAAGTGTTATAAATAATCGATTTGAATATATTGCGAGTGAAGAAAATAAATAAAAAGAAATGAAGGAGAGGAAATGAAATGCCTAATTGGTGTATTGGAGATTTAAAAATAAGAGGTAAATATAAAAATATTAAAAAATTTTTAGAGGAAGAGCTAGTTGTTTTAGGTGGAAGCATTTTAAATAGGATTTATGATAAACCAACAATTACAGAAGAAAATTATTCAATTGGAATTGAAGAAAAGTCATTATGGTTTAGAAACTTATATAGAACAGCAATGAATGAACCAATAGAAATTTACTTTGATTATGATGAAAATTCAAGTATAAGCAAAGATGAAACAGAATTTACTTTTAATTTAGGGGAAATACAGACAGCTTGGGGGACAGATACAGAAGGGCTTACAAAACTATCAAAAAAATATGAAATTGATTTTAAGTTATATGCTTATGAGCAAGGGATGCAGTTTAATATAGATTTTGAAGTTCATAAAGGTGAAGTAATCAAAAATGATGAAATAAAGTTTGATGATTATGTTTGGGAATGCACAAATCCTAATATGGGAGGATAATTCGCATTTCAAATATAAGGAGAATAGGAGTAAATTCAGCAATAGTTATATATTCCTATTCTCATATGAAAATCAAATAATAATTAAGAAGGTGATTAAGTGATAATAGTTGAAGGAAAAATAAAAGGTAAGGCAAGACCTAGAGTATTTAACGGCCATGCTATGACACCTAAAGATACAGTTAATTATGAAAACTGGGTAAAGGTATGTTATCAACAACAAAGTAAAATGTATCTAGAAGGTTCTATAAGAGCAAGTATAACAGCTTATTATAAAGTACCTAAGTCATACACTAAAAAGAAAATACAAGCTATTAGAGATGGACTAGAGTACCCACAGAAGAAACCTGACATTGATAATGTAGCAAAGATAATATTAGATAGCTTAAATGGGATAGCATACAAAGATGATAGCCAAGTTATAGAGTTATCAGTATTGAAAAGATGGACAGAAGATATAGAAAGAGTTGAATTTGAATTGGAGGAGATTAAATGAGTGATGATAAACGTATAGCAATTCATGATGGAATTGGAATAGGCGAGCAAAGGCAACTTATAGAATTAACAAGAGGGCTTATGGCAGCCTTAACAAAGGAAGAATTTATACAAATAGTTGGAGTGTACAACAAAGCTATTACCAGATTAACAGAGCAAGCTAAAAAGGAAGGAATAGAAATATGAATAAACCACATTGTTACGGGGAAATGAATTGGATTTTAAAGTATCAAGAAGATAAAACACCTAGAGAGTATATATGTAAATGTGAATTAACTAACAGTTGTTTAAGGATTACAAGAAATAAAGAAGAAAAGAGGGGGAATGACTTATCAACAAGGTAATTTTAATTGGAAGACTTACAAAGGATCCAGAGTTAAGTTATGCAGCAGGAAGTGGAACAGCAGTTACTAGATTTACTCTAGCAATAACTAGAGCATTTAAAAAAGAAGAAACAGATTTTATTAATTGCATAGGTTTTGGTAAAACAGGAGAAACAATAGCACAGTATTTAACTAAAGGAAGGCAACTAGCTGTTACAGGGAATATTAGAACTGGTAGTTATGATGCTAAAGATGGCACTAAGAGATATACAACTGATGTTGTAGTTGAATCATTTGAGTTCATAAATAATGGACAGGCTCAACAGAATAATGGAAATGTAAACAAAGATAATAGTAGCAACTGGAGTCAAGGGAATTTTGAGGAAGATATGATGTCAGAAGATAATTCAGATATGCCATTCTGATGTGAATATTCTGAAATTATTATGAAAAAAGAGAGGCGAAATAATATGAAGGTTAAGGATTTAATAGCAAACTTAGAAAGACAGAATCAAGAGAATGAGGTTTTTATAGCTACACAAGATGGGACAGATATTTTAGATATTTTTGAAACAATTGGTTGTAAATTTTTAGGTGGAAAAACTTTCACGCTTATTAATCCCGTAGGTATGGATGATTATATAAAGCCATTAAAGTAATGTAAATATTGCTAAGTGAAATGGAGGAAAATAAAATGAAATATAATTTGCAAGAGAAAGTTATTACAACAAAAGTAATAACAGATATAAAAGGCGAGTTAAAAATAATAGATAAAGACATAAAAGGAGTAATTGTATCCGTAGATGAAACCGCCAAGACTTGCCAACCCTACTTAGTAGAATTTGAAAAAACTATCATTGAAGGTTGCGGGAAAAGATGGTGGGCATTTGAAGAAGAAATTAGTAAGTGCTAATTTAATAATACGTAATTTAAATAAATAACGAGAATAGGAGCAAATAAAGTTACGGTTATAAACTCCTATTCTCATATAAAAATCAATTTCATTGGAAAGGAGAAATTTTATGAGAAAGATAGATGAAATATATAAATTTATAAATGAAAATTCAGAGTGGAATAAAGAAACTATAATAAAAAAAGTATTAAAGAAGTTTAATATCAGCCAAGCAAGTGCTCAAGCTTATTACTATATGTGGAAGAAAGAGTTTATGAAAGGTGCAAATTGTGTACCTAAGAAAAGTAAGAATAATTTGGAAACAAAGGTAGAAACATATAAAGAAGAAGTTAAATCAAACTTAAGACTAGAGAATGGTAAAGTTATTAAAGGTAAGCATGGAGTATATATCAAAGAAGGTAAAAAGGTTATTGCAGGTGAAGAAGTCTTTAAAAGTGTAGAAGATTTAGAAATTTATAAGAAAAAAGAAATAGCATTATTTTACGAAAGACTTAGCGAGATTTATGATGTTTTTGAATTAGAGGTGTGATATAGCTTTAATAAAAGGTTTTATTATATGGATAATACTAATAACACCTATATTGATGTTTATTAGAGGGGCGACAAGGAGTTGAAATTAATGGAGTTTATAACAGTAGAACAATTCAAAGAGCAACCTATAGAAGTACAAAAAGTATTTTTAGATTGGTGGAAACCAAGTATAGGGGATATCTATGTCTTTATAAATTGTGTGATTGAAAACAAATTAGGATGTATAGAGGATAAGTTTGATAGTGTTCAGATAAAAAAATATGTAAAAGATGATACTAAAAATTATGTAATTGATAGCAACAATAAAATATGTCCTTTATTCACAGAAGGACAACTAAGAAAGTTTATAGAGGATAAGATAGAAAGTAAGCTAATGATTGAATATACGTGTTGTGAAAATATAGTAATAAAGTTAGCTAAAACAAATAAAACGAATGGTTGCTTTGAAGTATATAAAAAATATATATTCCAAGAAAATAAATATAATTTACTTGAGACATATTGGAGAGTAGCTTGTATAGTAGCTAAGGAGGGGTTGGATGGATAAGGAACTATTTAGAAAGACAGAAGGTAAGCTCTATAGATATTATGAAAGTAAAAAAACTTTGTTTGGACTAAGTGAAAAGATAGCAAGATTAGAATCTCATAAAGAAGTTATAGAGTATGATATAAAACATACAAACATAAGAATAGATCCTTATCAAAGTGGAGTTGGAATAAATGAAAGAGTGCAAACATCATCTGATGGTACAAGCTATGCAGAGCAAGAAATAGTAAGAGAGATAGAAAAACTAGAGAGAGAAAGAGTAAAGCTAGTTAAGCAGATATTAAAAACTAAAGCTAAAAAAAGAGAACTAGAAAATTATATAAGCAATATGGAATTTAATATTAATATGCTTAATGAAGAAAGTAAAAGATTCTTAGAATTAAAGTATAGTGATAAAGCAAAGGTTATTGCAATATCTCATAAAATGAATATGGCGGTAGCAACAGTATATAGAACAAGAGAAGAAATAATAGAGAACATAGCAAACTTTATGAATATTATAAAATAATGAGAAGATTTTGAGAAGAATGTGATAAGAAACTGATGATAGAAAGAAGTATAATAGTATTGTGGAAACATGATTATTCATTGTTTTGGACCTCCTGTAAAGATAGCACCTAGAAAGTGAGCAGTCTAGGTGCAATGTGGAGATATAGCTCAAAGGTAGAGCAATTGGCTGTTAACCAATAGGTTATAGGTTCAAGTCCTATTATCTCCGCCATTACCCATAAATTCTCATATACCCTTTAAAATAGTGAACTATGACCCTTATATGGCAGTAGGTAGTATAAGGCGAGTGATCAAGTAGAGATATAGTATCTATTCTTTTGTAAGACCTTACCTACAGGCAATAGAATAGGTGCATGAAAGATTAAATATTCTTTCTGGGGCTTGTTTTTGCAGGCGAGTATTGAATTAATTACCTTTGAGATTATGGAATTGATTTAATTCTTAAACATAGGTGTGAGTGTAACCAACGTGAATCGGGAATGCACTAAAATCTTACTCATAAATTCTCATACCCTTTTATAGAAAGCACTTAGCATAATAGATGTTAGGTGCTTTACTTAATTTATAGAAAAGTATAAAATTGTAATTGGGGGTGAGAGAATATGGGAGACAAGGAAAGAGATTCTTTGTTAGAGAAAATAAGAATATTAGAAGAAAAAAATATGGACTTAGAAGAATACATTGATAAGAGATTAGAACAAATAAAAAAAGAAACAAAAAAAGAAATTTGGTATGAAATTAATAAAGCAATATCAAGATAAAAGTATACTAAAAAGAACTCTAGTAAATAGGGTTCTTTTTATTTTATATAGAATGGTGGTGGTTATATGGTGTGAAATGTGATAGAAGTCAGCTAAAGGATATATTAAACATAAGCCTTAACGCACTTAAACTGATTGAAAAGAGAAATAATCTACAGTATAGATTAAGAAAATGTGGATATGAATTAATAGATAAATATAAGGTAAAGAATAAATATATTTATGTTATTAGGGAAAGTAACCAAGAAATAAAAAAACAGATCAGTAATCTATACAATACAAATAGGACAGATAAATTCATTAATTACTTCAATATAAGAACTATAGAAGAACCTAAGACAATAAAAGAAATCGCTCTAATATCAGAAGTAGCAGAAAAGACCATTATAAAATGGGATAATACACTGCAAGATAAAAGAATATTATCAAAGGATGATTTTTATTACTTCAAGGTAGATAGAATTAAAGATACCATCACAGAGATATGTAAAGAAGAATTTAAATCCTATTGGAGAAATAAAGCTTATTTAAATGCCTTTGCAGACCTAAGAAGGAAGTATATGCAAGGAGAGATAACTCTTACAGAATTGCAGCTTACAAGTGGAGATATAGCAGTAATAATAAGCATGATAGAGAATAGGTATTGCTTTAAGATAAAGAAGTACAAAGTAAATCAAAACGAGATTTATGAGTACACTAGAAATTTAATAGAAGAAAATCAAAAGGGTGTCGTTTTAGAGGGTTAATTACAGTCTAGTTATTAATATATAGCATGTAATTATAGGTTCAAAATGAAACCTTTTATTAAAGGAAGGAGGAATTATTATGGCGTATAAAAATCTAGGTGGTAGACCAATGAAATATAAAGATATAGATGAACTAAACAAAAAGATAGATGAGTACTTTAACACTTGTGATAAGAAAGAAAGACCTTATACAGTAAGTGGATTAGCCTTATTCTTAGATACAGATAGACAGTCTTTACTTAATTGGCAAGATGAAGAGAGATATTTTAAAGAGTTAAGTGAAGAAGATAACAAGAGATTGATTGACACTATAAAAAAGGCTAAACAAAGAATAGAGAATTATGCAGAAGAACAGCTATTTAGAAAGACAAATGTTACTGGAATCATATTTAACATGAAGAATAACTGGAATTGGGCAGACAAACAAGAGATAGTTAATATAGATAACAATAAGGCTGATTTAAGTGGATTAACTACAGAAGAAATAAGAGAGTGGATGGAAAGACAAGAGATAAAATAAATTAGTTCGTATAAGATATGTTTTACGAACTTTAGCTATATTGCTAACGTATATTAAACATATTGATTAAATACGAACTTTGTATTTACAAAATACGAACTTATGCATATAATATCATTAAATGAGTAATTTATGAGGTGATATTATGGCTAATAAAAAGACAAGAACATTAACTACTGAAGAGTATAAAAAGATAGTAGAAACATTAAAATCTAATTTTACTTATGGAGGAAAAGAATTTAGATCTAATCATAGAATAGCTACTGCTTTAGTTTTACAGGCTAACTTAGGATTGAGAATAGGAGATATACTTAAACTAAGGTTAAATGACATTGTAAGAGATGGGAATAGATATAGGCTTAATATAAAAGAAGAAAAGACCGATAAGGAAAGAGTATTTACAGTACCCAATGAGGTTTATAATTATATTAAGATGTACTGTTTAGAGAATAATATTAAACCTTCAGCTAAGATAATAGACATTACTGAACGAGCAATACAAAAGCAATTAAAGATAGTATGTGACTATTTAGGAATAGAAGGAATATCTACACATAGCTTTAGGAAATACTTTGCCACACAAATATATATCAATAGTAATTACAATATAGCTTTGGTTAAGGAGTTGTTACAGCATAGCAATACATCTATTACGCAGAGGTATATAGGTATAAGCAGTCAAGAGGTAGAGAAGGCGTTGAGTGATCATGTGTGTTTAATATAAGAGTTGATTAGTTCAGCTCTTTTTTTATTGTGTGTATATACGTAGGTAGTAGGTGTATGTATGTATGTTTATGGTTACGTGTTATATATACAAGTGAAAGGGAAAAGACGAAGCATAGGGGGGGGAGTCTATATGGTGCTAAATAATTTTTTTATAAAAATAAGACGTTTCTATGGATAAAAAAGAACTAATAAAAGAAGAACTTAGAAAAGAGTTAGCTAGGAGAGATTATTCAGAGTATTGCAAATATGTACATAAAGGCAACTGGATATTAGGAAAGCATTTAAAATTAGTTTGTGATGCCATACATGACCTATTAGAAAGAAGAACAAAAGAAAATATTTTAATAGTTTCTATGCCCCCTCAACATGGAAAATCACAATGTATAAGCGAAACCTTACCTAGTTATTATCTCGGGAAAAACCCTAATGATAGAGTTATTGAGGTATCTTATGGAGATGATTTAGCTCAAAGGTTTGGGAGGAAAAATAAAGAAAAAATAATTGACTATGGAAAGTCATTGTTTGAAATTGAATTGGATAGGTCAAGCGATACATTGCTTACTGTAAAGGGATATGACGGAAGTATGATAAGTAAAGGTATTATGGCAGGGTTAACTGGTAATCCAGGAGACCTTATTATAATTGATGACCCTATAAAAAATAGACAAGAAGCTGAATCGGAAACTTATAGAAGTAGAATCTATGATGAATTCCTTAACTCTATTTATACTAGATTATCAGCTAAGGGCGTTATTATAGTAATTATGACTAGGTGGCACGAGGATGATTTAGCTGGAAGAATACTTAAAAACTTACCTCATAAGTGCAAAGAAATAAACATCCCTTTAGAAGCTGAAGAAAATGATATTCTAGGAAGAAAACTAGGAGATGCATTATTCCCTGAAATAGGTAAGGATAATGAATGGCTAAAAGATTTTAAAACAGTTTATACAACAGATCAAGGTAGTAGGTCTTGGAATGCATTAATGCAAGGTAGACCAAGTGCTGCTGATGGCAACTTATTTAAAAGAGATTGGTGGAAATATTACAAAAAACCACCTAGATGTCCACTTAATATAATGACAGTAGACGCAACGTTTAAGGATACATCTAAAAGTGACTATGTAGCTCTAGGGGTGTGGGGAAAGCGCAACAATGAATATTACAAGCTTGACCTATTAAACAAGCGTATGGGTTTTGTAGAGACTGTAGGAGCTATAAAAGAATTTAAAGATAAACATCCATATATAAGTGGAATTTATATTGAGGATAAAGCAAATGGAAGTGCAATAATTGATGTACTTAGAAGGCAGATACCCGGAGTAATAGCATTTAATCCTGGTAGGGATAGTAAAGAAAGTAGGGCCAGTGCAATTTCTCCAATTGTTGAAGCTGGACAAGTTTTTTTACCTGAGTATGCTTCATTTACAAATGATTTTGTTGACCAATGTGCAAGTTTTCCAAATGGCGCTAATGATGATATGGTTGATGAAATGACAATGGCATTGAATATACTGAGAAATAGAGTTGCAACAGTTGAAGTAAAAGAAGATTATGATCCTGTGTATGGTATTCCTTTTGAGAGTGAGTACGAAGAAATGTTATATAACGTAACTGGTGGAGGTATTAACGAGGAGATGTTTGAATGGTAATAGGTATTTTAGTAGGAATACTCTTAATGGTTAGCTATGGGGGGGTATTCTATTTAGGTTATAAATTTTCATATAAAACTAAAATAAAGGTTGAAGAAAGTGAAGATAAAGTAAAAGAAAAACTAGTTGCAAAATTAAGAGATGAAGGATTTCAGAATATAATGAATTATAATATGAATGTTGCTTTAGGAAGGGAGGATTTAAATGAGTGAAACTATTAAAGAGTGGAAGTTATATGAAGCAGGTAAAAAGTATAATTCAAAACTAGATCCACCTTACTATGATACAGTTAAACTGAATTTAGACTTCTTTAACGGTAATCAATGGAAGAATTTAAAATCAAATGGTATGCCAACTCCTGTTTTTAATATTTTGAAAAGAGGGGTTGAATTTTTTATATCTTCTTTAATGAGTAATAAAACCAAAATTCAGTATTCAACTTTAGAATATAGGGATGATGGAAATGAAAATTTTAATGTAGCTGATATAGCAACTAATGAAGTGGAGAACTTATTTGATAAGTTTAAAATGGAAAATAGAATAAGGGACGCTTTATTTGATGCTGCTATTATGGGGGATGTTGCTGCTCATGTATATTTTAATCCAGATAAAAAACCTTATGGCGGTACATTAGGAAGTTACGAGGGTGAGATTGAATTTGAATTAGTGGATGGTACTAATGTTTATTTTGGTAATGCAAACTCAAATAGAATATCTACTGAGATTCAACCTTATATTATTATTTCTGGAAGAGATCTAGTTGAAAACTTAAAAAGAGAAGCTGAAGCTAATAAAACTGAATTTAATGATATAAAAGAAGATAACTATACAGATGATATGGCTGGTAGTTTTGGTGGAACAGAAATAGAGATTGAAGGTGATGATACCGGTAAAGCTAAGTACATTATCTATTATAAATATGATAAAGATACAGGTACCATAAAGGCTAGTAAATGTACTGAAAAAACTTATATTTATGAAGATGTAGATACTGGATTAAGTAGGTATCCTATAGCGTGGTTAGTTTGGGAAAAACAAAAAAATCAATATCATGGTAGAGCAGTATGTACAAGTATGATACCTAACCAAATTTTTATTAATAGAATGTTTGCTATGGTTATGTATCACTTAATGATGGCTGCATTCCCTAAAGCAGTTTATGATGCTGATAGAATTACTAATTGGAGTAATAAAATAGGTGAAGCAATTCCAATGAAAGGGTTAATGCCGGGGGATTCTATTAAACATATAGCTGGATATTTAGAACCAGGTAATATGAGTAATCAGATAGCTCAATTTTTAGAAATGGCGATTCAGTACACTAAAGAAACGCTAGGTATTAATGAAGCTATGATGGGTGACATTAATCCAGAAAATGCAAGTGGTAAATCTATCATAGCTACAGTTCAACAATCTGTAGTTCCTTTGGAAAATGTTAAGGCCAATCTTTACGAATGGGTTGAGGAAATAGGCAGAATATTACTTGATATGATGGGAACTTATTATGGCCCAAGACCGTTAGTAATGAGAGAGAAAGAACAGAAATATATAACTGATTTTGATTTTAATGAGTTAAAAAGTGCATTCTTATATACTAAATGTGATGTTGGTCCAAGTTCATATTGGAGTGAGATAGCAGCCGTAGAAACATTAGATAATTTATTAAGGGATAATAGAATTAATATAGTCCAGTACTTAAAGAGAATGCCTAATGGGTATATAACTAATAAAGATGAATTAATAGAAGAAATAGAAGAACAAATGAAGGCAGTGGAGACAATTCCTCCACCAGCAGAACCCAATATGCCGATTTAAAGTCTTAGGAAACTAAGGCTTTTTATTTTATAAATAATTCGCAAACCATAGCGAAAGGAGAAGTTAAAATGGATGAAGATATTATAGAAATGGATGAAAATGATTTTATATCTGAAGAACCAGGAACAGATGAAATCATAGAAAATGAGGTAAATGAAGAAGGTCAAGAGTTTACTGAAGAAGTGGAAGAAACCGCCGAAACTGATGAAGTAATTCAAGACCCTGAACAAAGGATAAAAATTAAATACAATCATGAGGAAAAAGAACTTACTCTTGAAGAAGCTACTCAACTAGCTCAAAAAGGTATGAATTATGATAAGCTACAAGAAAAATTATTTGAAACACAAAATAATCCTGGATTAGCATATTTAAATGAACTTGCTAATCGACATGGAACAAGCATAGAAAATCTAGTTTCTTATTGGAAAGAACAAGATTCACAAGCTGAATTAAATCAGCTCATTCAAAACAATATTCCGGAAGAATATGCTCGAGAAATGATAGAAAATAGAAAGTTTAGAGAGCAACAACAACTAAAAGAAAAAGAAACACAAGCAGAAGCAAGACAACATGAAGAGTTTGATGATTTCTTTAGAACATTTACAGATATTAAACCAACAGATATACCAAATGAGGTTTGGCAAAAAAATAATGAAGGTGTTCCTCTTAAATATGCTTATATGGAGCATGAATTTAATAACTTAAAAAATGAAATGCAAGTATTAAAACATAATAAAGAAATAAAGAAAAAAGCTCCTATAAGGTCAACGGTTTCTTATGGAAATAGAGAAGAAACTACAGATGACCCTTTCTTAGAGGGCTTTAATTCTATATAAAAAAGGAGAGATGATTTAAATGGCTATAAATTTAGCAAGCAAATATTCAGATAAAGTTGTAGAGAGATATTCTCAAAAATCATTAACAGATAAAGGGCTTAATAAAGACTATGATTGGACTGGCGCAAAAACTGTAACAGTATATTCTATACCTACAGTTGCTATGAATGATTACGCAAGAACTGGTTCAAGCAGGTATGGAACCCCAACAGAGTTACAAGATACTAAACAAGATTTAACTATTACTAAAGATAGATCGTTCACTATCACAATAGATAAAGGAAATAACTCAGAACAAATGGGAATAAAGGAAGCTGGAAAAGTTCTAGCGAGACAAATTGATGAAGTTATTACTCCTGAAGTAGATACTTATAGGTTAAATGTTTGGGCAACTGCTACTAAGACTCAGACAACTGGAGCTGCAGCAGCAGTTGATAAGACTAATGCTTATACTTTATTATTAACAGCTCAAGAGAAACTAGACGAAAAACTTACCCCTACAGAAGGAAGACTATTGTATTGTACACCAGCTTATTACAATTTAATAAAATTAGATGGTAACTTCATAAAGGCTACTGAAATAGCTCAAAATATGTTAGTTAAAGGACAAGTTGGAGAAATTGATGGAGTTGCTGTTATAAAAGTACCTTCTACAAAAATGCCACTTAAAACTCCATTTATATTAATTCATCCTAGCTGTTCATGTTCACCAATGAAGTTGAGTGATTACAAAATCCATGACAACCCTCCAGGAATTAATGGTAAATTAATCGAGGGAAGAGTTATTTATGATTGTTTTGTATTTGATACAAAAGGTGATGCAATCTGTAAACATATGGTTGTTTAGGAGGAGAAAATATGAAGTTTAAGGATAAGAAAACAGGTGCAGTAGTTGATATAGCTAATGAAGTAATTTTACCTTTATATGAAAAGAGCGAGAACTTTACGAAGGTGAAAGAAAAAAATCAAAAACCAGAAGAGAATAATGGATCTAGTCAAGAGAAAAAGTAATATAACGCCCTACCAAATAAGGTGGGGCTTATTTTTATATTGAGGTGAGAATATGACTTTTAAAGAAATAGTAAACACAATAATTGGAGATATTGACGAAGATATTAATGATACATTACTTGTAAGTAAAATAAAAGGATATGCAAATAGAGGATATAAGGAACTGGCTAAAAGAGAGTACTTAGAAAAAACTTTAACTACCGAATTAGTTGATGGAATGTCAAGTATCCCCTCAAATGCTATAAAAGTTTATGAAGTCAAGAAAGATGGAGTTCCTTTAAGATTTGATATAGATGGCAAAAAAGTAATAGTAGATTCCACTGGTGAGGTTGAAGTTGTATATACTTACATACCAGATTCAATGGAAAATGATGATGATGAGCCAACTACTAACATGGGTAACGAGGAATTCATATTATCTTATGCAAAGTGGCTATACTTTTTAAGTGATGACCAAGTGGAACTCGCAAAATTATATAAACAAGAATGTGAAACTTTTGATTTTGTAATCCAAAGTAAAATACAATCTATTACAGATGTTTACGGGGTGGTTTAATGTTAGAAGATAGAATTTATAATGTCAAATTATTTTTATATGAAGATCCTGAAATTGATAGAGATGTAGAATTCTATCAAAACGATACTGAAACTTGTACTTTAAACATTAATTTATTTAAAGATAGAAAAACTCCATACTTAGTTAATGGTAATGTAACTATAATCATAAACAAAAATGACAATACAACCATAGTTGATGTTTTGCAAAACTTGGGAGAAGGCAAATATACTTACACACTTCCTAACAATGCAATAAATGTTATCGGTAATCATTCTGTAACAATCCAATGCACTGGATTTGAAAATGATAGAATTTCATTTAAAAGTTTTAAATATAAAGTAAGAAAAGAAGCGGAAGTGGGGAATATATCTTCGCAAAGTGAGTATCCAATTTTGACAACACTAATATCAGATACAAATAAACTAAATCAACAAATGAATGGTGATGAAGAAACTAGAAAAACTGATGAAGAAGCAAGAAAAACTAATGAAAGTTCAAGAACAAGTGAATTTGACCAAATAAAAGAAGATTATAACACTTATAAAAATGTTATGATTTCTGAAAGCAATGTTGCTTATCTGCAAAGTGAAATAAATAATACTAATTCACAATTGGCAGAAAAGTTGAATAAAGATGGAATAGTTTCAATGGCTAATCTAGGAACTGATATTAAAACTGCTATGACTGGTGGTAGTGTTCCAGTAGTTGGTATTGGCTCGGTAGGAACTGAAAATATAAAACAAGAAAGTATAACACCTAATAAAATTGCTAAAACAGTAAATATTGTTACAAATTTATTTAACAAGCTCACTGTTACGAAAAATCAATATATAAAAATAACTGGAGAATTGGTAACATATTCCAATGAAACAACAGGTGGAGTTACAGATTTTTTACCTGTATCACCAAATGCAACGTATAAGTGGTTTAATAAAACTTCGCTTAATGGTGTTGCCTTTCAAACTCCAGGTGCTTGGTATGATGAAAATAAAACTTTAATTTCACCTACTATTTATTACTCAACTGCTCCAGAAATAGTAACAATCAAACCTCCAACAAATGCTAGATATTTGAGAATAAATTATGGTTATCAAGCTTTTATGGAAAACTCAGTTTATT
>Ga0256790_1000328_pt1 | contig 15928 bp, 15 predicted proteins | sample MC6MC0941MT_FD_190206 | JGI IMG/M metagenome (GOLD analysis project Ga0256790, IMG submission 190206) | Metatranscriptome of enriched soil aggregate microbial communities from Iowa State University, Ames, United States - MC6-MC0941-MT... | ecosystem: Environmental > Terrestrial > Soil >... | reverse complement strand
CAGTAATAATCCGCCTATTGGTGTGATTGGACCTAATATTTTTAACTTTTTATTCAGTGCGCTGCTAATGCAAAGACCATAAATACTAAAACTGAACAGCAGTATTCCGAAAGTTAGCGAATAAAACAGCAGGTTTTCGTAGCTGGTAATGTGTTGTATGTTGAAACCGATGATTACCAAAAGCAGTGCGTGATACATTTGATATTTTACGCCTGTTTCGAAATTTTTAAGCTGATCTTCGCTAAAAATCTTTTTAAGTGCGTGGGCACCAAAGGTTCCGAAAATAATTCCCAAAGCTCCAAAAACAGCTCTGTAGTTATAAAAATATTCATAATTAGTTTAAGGTTAATTCTCCTAAAATTTCTTCAGACATAAAAGGTCCGCCCGGATATTTTGCCGTATAATCTAAATTCAGCCAAACTTGTCCGCGTTCGTCTATATGATAATGTATGGTTTTCCCTTTAGATTCCTTCACAAACAAAACCTCTTTAATTAAATAAATCACGTTTTCTAAATCGGCTTTTGTACCAATTAGCATTTCGGGATACATGTGTTCTTTTGTATGGATCAATCTCGGAGTTCCGCCAATTGCGCGAACCGATGCTGCCATTAATATAGAATGATCATCGCAATCGCCCGAAAAATGCTGTAAAGATTCTGATGCTGTTGCAATATATTCCCGGTTTTTAGGATCGTTCACATAGTTCCATTTACCCTGAATCTCCTTAAAAATAGCAAAACACTGAATTATTTGTCGGTATTCTTTGTATCCTTTGATGTTTCGAAAATGTTTTGCAGTAGCACCTACAGCGAAATTTCGAACCTTTGGATTATCGTACTCAATCGCTTTTATAATTTTTGATTTATTTGGAAAAGGCAAAAGTTTTGATACAATGATATCCTGCGGATTCGGGTTGTCGCTCATAGCATAAATCATGGAACGATAATCTTCAAAAACCGATTTAAAACCGTAACCTGTAGATAATGTTCCAAACAAAAGCACCAACACATATATGATTATCGCAAAAAACAAAAATCGTTTTATATAATGTAGAATGTAGGTAACAATTGAAGTAATTACCAGAAAAAGTAAAACACGGTCTAAATGTGCAGGCCATTCCGGATCTATTAAATTCTGATGCAGAATAATAAAAACAGGAATTAGCGTTAAAAGCGTTAAAAGCAAAATTATAATAGTATCCCAAGGCTTAGGCAGGCTAAGCTTATTTAGGGTACGCAATAATTTTACATTTGATATTTTCATTAACTACTTTTAAACAACAACTTCGGAATATTTTAAAGGCTGGTTTATTATTTTAAATTTGATTAAATCGGAAATAATTTGATTAAACTGTGTTTCGGTTGGCTTTTTTTGCGACCATTTGGTTATTTGCAACCATTGCTGAATATCTTCTAATTTTTGATTGAAAACGCTTGCCAATGTTCGGTCAATACTCGGAATCATTTTAAATTCAGCTGTTGTTTGATTGATGATATCCAGCAAATTATCAACCATTGCTCTGTTCTGCTGATAAAATTCTTTCCGGGTAACAATCATAAAACACGGCCAAGGTGTAGGGCAAACATCAACTCGTCTAAAAATTCCTTTGTCAACAATTGGCTGCGTCATAAATCTATCCCACATAAAATAATCGGCTTTATGGGCTGATAATGCTTCAACCGCACCATCTAACGTATTTACTATTTCGAATTTTATCGAATCAAAATCCCAATTATTATTGGCCGCATTCACATACGTCATTAATTCAGAACCCGAACCGTAACGCGAAATAGCAGCTGTTTTTCCAAATAAATCACCAGCCGTTTTATAACTGCTTTCGGCATTTACGTGAATTCCCCATTGCAAAGGCGATTGCACAAATGTTTGAAGAATAACCGATTCATTTCCGTTAGCAATATCCTTTAAAATACCTTCGGTTAAAATAACGGCTAAATCGGTTTGGTTCGTACGTAATAATTCGCACATTTTACCGGTTCCTTCAGGTACATCGGTCCATTCAACATCAATACCCACTTCATTAAACATTCCTTCATCAATAGTTAACTGCCAAGGAAAATTAAAATGTTCGGGCACGCCAACAATTCTAACGGTTTTCATAAACGTTGCAATTTAAAATTAAGTAAATGTACTATTTTAATTTATTATTTAACAGGGTAACCAGGGTTTGATATTTCGATAATTCTACCAATTCCTCATTATCAGTGGTGCTGTCTGTTAATTGATCGATTAATTCCTGCGTTTTCGCAATGTTGGTCTTTGCCAGCAACGGTTGTTTGTTCGCAATTGCGTCGATAATTTCTTGTGTAAGTTTATGTAGATCAGATATATTCAAAATTGTTAATTTTAATACTACAAAAATAAGCTTTCTGTATAGTTTATGTATATTTGATTATCAAAATTAATAGTTAAAAATGGCAAAAAAAATATCGAGTTTAGAAGATTTAGGCGGATTTGTTTTTTCTACCAACAAGGATTTTGAATTTGATCAGAATTCTGAAACCGAAGAAACGTTAGATCCTAACCAACAGCATTTAGAAGCGCATCTAGATAAGAAGAATCGCGGTGGAAAAGTCGCAACGGTTATTAAAGGTTTTGTTGGATCTGCCGATGATCTAAAGATTTTGGGGAAAGATTTAAAAACCTTGTGCGGAGTTGGCGGAAGTGCTAAAGACGGTGAAATTATCATTCAGGGAAATTTTCGCGATAAAATAATGGATTATCTTAAAAACAAAGGCTATAAAGTAAAACGAGTAGGAGGTTGATATGGAAAAAATTAAAGATTCAGAACTTATTTTAAATCCAGACGGCAGCGTTTATCATTTGAATTTGAAACCCGAAAACATTGCCAACGATATTATTTTTGTTGGCGATCAGGATAGGGTTGAATCCATAACGAAATATTTCGACTCGGTTGAATTTTCTACTCAAAAACGCGAATTCAAAACTCAAACGGGAATTTATAAAGGCAAACGATTAACCGTTATTTCAACAGGAATTGGTCCTGATAATATTGATATTGTGTTGAACGAATTAGATGCTTTGGTAAATATAGATTTTACAACAAAAACGGTAAAACCTAACTTGACTAGTTTAAATATTGTTCGTGTGGGAACATCGGGTTCGTTACAAGCAGATATTCCTGTCGATTCTTTATTAATGTCGGCATACGCCATTGGTACCGATAATATGTTGCGTAGTTACAGTTTAGCAGATGCTACCAATCATTCAATAGAAAAAGCGTTTGTAAGTCACACTAATTGGGATTTAAAAAAAGGTTTGCCTTATGTTGTTGCTGCCGATAATGATTTATTGAAGAAATTTAAATCTGATACTGTTTTTGAAGGAATTACCGTTACAGCCGGCGGATTTTACGGCGCACAAGGCAGAGTTTTGCGCTTAAAATTGAACGATGAATTATTGAATGATAAAATAGATTCGTTTGAATTTGATGGTTTAAAAGCAACCAATTTAGAAATGGAAACCGCTGCAATTTACGGCTTATCAAAATTATTAGGTCATAAAGCACTATCGTTAAACGCAATTGTTGCCAACCGTAAAAATGGAACTTTTAGCGCTGATCCCTTCAAAACGATCGATGAATTAATTCAATTTACTTTAAATAAAATTATTGAATAGATTTTTTTTCGTGATTCTTTTTTTGCGAATAAAAATTAAATCTTAAAAATTTGATTAATTCCTTAAAAATAGCCACTATTTCTAAAATGTTTATTGATTAAAGCTTTGTTGTTTGTGTATTCGCTAACTTTGTAAGTTGTACGCAACAATAATTTTTTAATTATGGACAGGATATTATATACACATTATAACGATAAAGTAATGGCCGCCGATAAAGCAGCTTTGTTGATTGAGAATAACGATGTAGTAGGGGCAAGCGGTTTTACAAAGGCAGGCGACAGTAAATCTGTTTTGCCTGCATTTGCAAAGCGAGCCGCAACCGATGATGTTGCCATTACGCTAATTACTGGAGCATCGTTAGGTTACACAACCGACGCCGATTTGGCAGAAAACAACGCTTTGTTACGCAGAATGCCTTTTATGGCAGATCCGGCTTTGCGAAAATCAATTAACGATTACCGTTTAAAATACATCGACCAGCATTTAAGTGAAACGGTTGAACAGTTAATCTGCGGACATATTGCTCCGATTGATGTTGCAATTATCGAAGCCTCTTTGATCGATGAAAACGGCAACATTATTCCTACAACTTCTATCGGAAATTCGGCATTTTTTGCTGCGCAGGCTAAAAAGATCATTATAGAAATCAATACAAAAATTCCGTTGTCTTTTAAAGGAATTCACGATTGTTCGGTTCCAAATTCTTACCCAGATCGCGATGTAATTAACATTCAAAATCCGACAGACAGAATTGGAAAACCTTTCATTGAGATCGATCCTGAAAAAGTAATTGCCGTAGTTTATACCGATATTACCGATCAGCCAGCTGTTATTGCCGAACCAGATGTGAAAACAACGGCTATATCAAACCATCTTTTAAACTTTTTTGAAAGCGAAGTTAAAAAAGGAAAACTTACTTACAGTTTGCTGCCTTTGCAAGCGGGAATTGGTAAAGTGGCTAATTCGGTTTTAATGGGATTTAAGAATTCTAATTTTAAGAATTTAACCATGTATTCTGAAGTTTTGCAGGATTCTACTTTTGAGTTGATCGATTCAGGAAACCTTGATTTTGCTTCGGGATCATCAATTACGGTTTCAGAAGATTGTTATAATCGATTGATTACGAATTTTGATAATTATAAGGATAAACTGATTCTGCGTCCGCAAAATATTTCAAATGCTCCGGAAGTTGTCCGCCGATTAGGAATTATCGGAATTAACACAGCCATTGAATTTGATATTTACGGCAACGTGAATTCAACACATATTTCGGGCAGTAAAATGATGAACGGAATTGGCGGATCAGGCGATTTTGCTCGAAATGCCTATTTAAGCATATTTGTTTGTCAGTCGGCATCAAAAGAAAACAATATTTCACATGTAGTGCCAATGGTTACGCATCACGATCATACTGAACACGATGTTGATATTTTGGTAACCGATCAAGGTTTGGCTGATTTAAGAGGATTAGCTCCACGTGAACGCGCCGAAGTAATTATTGAAAACTGTGTTCACCCAGATTTTAAAGAAGAAATTCGAGATTACTTTCAACGAGCATGCAACCAAACTGGCGGACAAACACCACATATTTTAGAAGAAGCTTTTAAATTTCACAACCGTTTAAAACAAACAGGAAGTATGCAAAAAATAAAAACACTTGTTTAAGCAAGTGTTTTTATTTTTATTCCTCTTCAGCAAAACGAGTAATTTCTCTTTCGTAAAACTCACCAGCCAGATCAATTAAACGATCCATTTCTTCTTTTAATTCTACTTCTTCAGATTCGTCTAATTCTTCTAAAAATTCAATATCTTCTGTTTCTAAATCAATAATAAAACGAGGATATTCTAAATGTATCACAAATAAATTATCTGGAAAATCGGTATTATCGGCTAAAACAAATTTTGGTAAATCCATTGTTTAAATTTTAATGTTATTGTTAATGTATTTTTTTGCCATGAAATTGAAGCGAAGATACGAAAAAATTGCGGCTACCGTTAATCCGCCTAATAATCCGTACCAGATACCTTCGGCTTTTAAAGGTGTGTACAATGCCAGATAAATACACAACGGAAAACCAATTACCCAATAAGAAATGAATGTGATAACCATTGGTAAATTTACATCTTGCAAGCCTCTTAAAGCTCCTAGAGCTGTTACTTGAATTCCGTCTGATATCTGAAAAATGGCTGCAATCAACAATAGTTTTCCTGCGATTTCTATTACTTGCTGATTCATTATTAATTGATTCGGATCATTATTGTTCAAGAAAAGCAACGGAATGTAATTGTGGAAAATCATAAAAAACAACGCAAATCCTGAATACAGAATAAATGTCATTAACATGATCGATTTTGCTACGGTTTCCATTTTAACGTAGTCTTTTAATCCTTTTTGGTTCCCAACGCGAATCATTCCTGCAACACTTAAGCCTGATGCAAACATAAAAGTCATCGATGCCATTGAAAGTGCAATTTGATTAGCAGCTTGTGCTTCGGTTCCTAACATACCCGAAATCCAAACGGCTCCGGTAAACAAAGCGACTTCAAATAAAGACTGCATAGACGACGGAATACCGATACTTGCAATGTATTTTGATGTTTTTAGATTGATTTCTTTCCACGATAATTTATCCAGATAAGGTTTAAAAATATCCAAACGATACATCACCACAATAAAGTAAATTAGCATTACAATACGCGCAATCAATGTTCCGTAGGCAGCGCCCATCATACCCATTTCGGGGAAAATCCACACACCATAAATTAACAGATAATTAAAAAGCAGGTTTACCGCATTTGCAATTATGGTTGCGTACATAGAATATTTTGTCTGCGATTTTCCGTCGGCAAACTGTTTAAATCCCTGATAAATAACCAACGGAATCAACGAAAGTGCCACCACATCTAAAAACGGTTTTGCCATTTGTGTAACATCTGCAGGCTGATTCATTAAATCGATAAATGGTTTTAAAAAGAACAGCAATGTGAACAATATAAAACCTAAAAGCGTACACAAAAACACACCGTTTATAAAAACATTCCTACCTTTAACTGTGTTATTTTCAGTATCTGAAGCGGCTACCAATGGAGTTATTGCTGTGGAAAATCCTACACCTACAGATAATGCAATGAATATAAAACTATTAGCAAGCGATGCAGCAGCCAATTCTGTAGCACCAATTTTTCCAACCATAATATTATCAACAATCCCTAAAACGGTATGCCCCAGCATTGCTAGGATAATCGGGTATGCCAATTTAAAATTATAACCGAATTCTTGGGTATATTTTTTAAGATCCATCAAATTTTTTTGCAAAGATATTTATATAAAATCAGGAATGGCACAACAGTTGAATAGATCTTCTTAAAAAAGATAGAATTATGAAAAAGATTTTTTATACCGCTGTTGCAACCTTATTTGTAGGTTCGGCAGCATTTAGTCAAACAGAATACAACAAAGGGTTTAGATTAGGTTTTGGTTTGAACGGTGGATTTCCTACAGATGGCGCTTATGACGGAAGTGTAGGTATCGATGCCCGTGCACAGTACGATTTTACTCAAAAAACATCTATTACCTTAACATCGGGTTATACACACATGTTCGCAAAACCTGAAGAAGTTGGATTTGTACCTGCAAAATTAGGTTTTAAATATTTTCTTGGAAATCAGTTTTACTTAATGGGCGAAGCCGGTGCTGCGTTTGGAGTTAATGGAAATATTGATAATTCGTTAACTTTAGCACCTGTTTTCGGGTTTGCCAATAAATTTTTAGACGCTAGTGTGCGATATGAACATTACAGCGATTACGAAACCGATCAAATTGCGTTTCGTTTAGCTTATGGTTTCAGTTTAAAGAAGAAAAAGTAGTATATTTGAAATAAAAATCAAATGAAAAAAATTGTCACAATAGCATTGGTATCCGTTTTTACGTTAGGAATAACTTCTTGCGGGAGTTCACAAAATTTTGATTCTAAAAAAGCAACTTCAGAAGAAATTAAGAATACACTTAATAACACTTCTTGGGTTTTAAAAAGATTAGATGTTCAAAACAGAGATTTTGTTCCAACAGATGAACAAAAAGAATTAACGCTTTCTTTTCAAGACAAAAATTATAGTTCAAGCGACGGTTGTAACGGTCAAGGTGGCGAATTCAATGTAGAAGACAATAAAATCAGTTTTACAAAAGGAATGTCAACCATGCGTTATTGTGGTGAAGAAATGAAACATTTAATTTACAGTGTTCCGTTTGGTTCTGTAAAATCTATGGAAATCAAAAAAGATCAGTTACAGTTGTTCGATGCAGATAACAAAGTAATTGCAACATATATTAAAAAGAAATAATATTATTTTTAATCAAGATTAAAGGAGTTCAGTGTGGTGTTGAACTCCTTTTTTTATGTTATAATATGAACGTTCATAAAGACATTGCATTTAATTTTATTAACTCTACCATTATTACTTAAAGAAATAAATTTTCTTTAAATAACTTAAAATTTATCTTCGAAAATACTTTAGTTGAACGTGATTAAATTTCGCATTATCAGGAAATTACATTTTTAGGTTTACATAATAATTATAAAAAAATAGTGATGCTTAATTCGTTAATTACTTTGTTATTAGGAGTCGGAATTTACATTGCATTATTCTTTTTGATTGATGAAATCGAAAAAGTGTAATAATTTTATCCTTTGTAAGCATTATACCATTAAGTCTTTAGTTGTGGTTAACCAAATTTCTCAATTTTGATGCTTACTTTTTGTTTTATAACTAACAACTTGGGTTAATTAATATAAATATTTAATCAATGTTATCAATATTTAAAAAACAACTGATTTAGTATGATTAAATTTCTTTTTAAGATTACATTTAAGTACTAAAATTATTAAAAATACACACTTAGTTTTTAATACAAAAAATACAAAGTAAATTATTGATACAAATAAATTTCTTTTTAAAACTAGTATTATATTTGTTGAAATTCACTACATTTTATGAAACATTTATATTTCCTAATTTTATTGTTGTTTACAACCAACAGTTTTGCCCAATACTACACTCAACACTATATTGCGCCAGCACCTTGGCAATATTGGAATGATGCAAACGAAATTGTAATTGGTACAATAGAATCTAACACTACTGTTACAGTTGATATAAGTAAAAGTGATGGAACATTTATTACCACTTTAACCCTTACAGAAAACAATCCAGTATCATACCGTTTTACAGGTGCCATTGCAACTTCTCTAAAAAACGCATTAAATCTTATTGAGAATGACAAAGGTTTGATAATAGAAGCAAGTCATCCTGTAATAGTAAACTTACGAAATATTGCATCAGATACAGCTGGTAGTTCTGTTGCAAATATTAAGGGAAACGCTTCGTTGGTAAGTTTTGGTCGCGAAGGTTTAGGATTAGAATTTAGAGTAGGTTACTATCGTGGGTCAGTCCAAGGATTAGATACAGGTGCACCCATCTATTCTGTTATGGCTACTGAGGATAATACAACAGTTAACTTCCTGGCAACTACAATTATTTTAAATCAAGGACAAAGTTATTTGTTTAATGCACCAATAGGATCTTTAGTTACAGCCGATAAACGTGTTGTAATGAATACAGGTAGCTATGGAGATATACCGCAAACTTGTGGAGGCAACGGTGAAGATGGAACTTTTGATCAGATAGCCCCTTTACAGTCATTAGGTGTTAGATATTTGGTTGTTAGAGGAGAGGGTACTGTACCAACACCACCACAGGCAGTACAAGGTTTTGGATCAGAACAAACTACTATTGTTACAACAAAAGACAATACCATTATAAATATACAAAACTTCAATCCAAACGGTACTCCTTTTGGACCTCCATTTAATATGAATTTGGCAGTAGCAGGAGATTCATACACTTTTTATCATGGAAACGGAATAGATTTGTTTTCATCATCATTGATTAATGCCGAAAATCCCGTTATTGTTTATTCAGGTACGGCGGTTGATTGTGAAACTGATATATCTACCGTATTGCCAATTGGCGGTTGTGCAGGATCTTTAAATATTCAAACAAAAAAATTTATAGATTATGCTAACGGAAATCTTCCTTATTTCGGATTTTGCGTAATAGAAAGTAATACCGTTCCGGTCTTCGTCAACGGACAAAATATTGAAGTTGTGACTGGTAATTTAAGAGTGCCTATTGGTACTACAGGATTTTATCTGATTACTTTTGATAACATACAGATTAATAATCCGGTGGATTTAATTATAACATCGGCTATGCCATTAACAACCAGTTTGGTACAGCAGGGTGGTGGTTTTTCTATGTCGGCATTTTTCTCTTCTTTTGGAGAAGCAGCTGATCCACCTGTATATGCAAAACGAAACAATGATTGTAGCGTAACTTTGGAAGCAGAATCAGGATATAGCGAATATGTTTGGCATAAAGATGAGGTTGAATATGAAACTACCACAAGAAATACATTAATTGTTACCGAATCAGGATCTTATACTGTTCAAGTGAGAAGAGATTGCGGTTTATCGGGTAAATCTATTGCTTTAGATGTGGAAGTTATTCCTTGTTCTGATTTGGAAGTTATAAAGGAACGTACTTTTCAAGATGATTTAGATATCACTTTTACAATCACTGTAACTAATTTAAATCCATATTTCACAGAACCTAATGCTACTGTTACAGAATTACTTCCAACAGGATTAATTTATGTTGATTCTAATGTATCAAAAGGAAATTATAATAATGTTACCGGACTTTGGAACATCGGATCTTTAGCTCCAGGTCAAAGTGAAACTCTTGTTGTAGACTGTAGAATTGGAAATTCTGGCGAATATATTAACACGGCCACGGCTAAAGGTATCTTGGAAGATACAGACATGAAAAATAATAAAAGTTCTGCCACAGTTGATGCATTTGTTGCTGATATTGATGCGTTTAAAAGTGATGATAAGGAATTATTTTTTACAGACGAATATTTGAACTATACCATTAGAGTTGTTAATAACGGACCGCAAAAAGCATTGAATGTTGAAGTTAGTGATCCAATGCCGCATCAGACAACAGAAATGACATGGGAGGGTAACGGAAAAACTGGTACAGGTGATTTGGAAGACGTAATTAATTCGTTAGATGTAAAACAAGAGGTTATTTATACAGTTAAATTACGTGTACCAAAAGATCATAAGGGATTGTTTACAAATACCGTGAATATCAGTTCTATTTATATTGTAGATCCTGTTGAAAGATGTACAGGGTGTTCAGATACCAATTTCCCACATTTTGAAATTCCAAAAGGTATTTCTCCAAACGGAGATGGTCAAAACGATTATTTAGACCTATCTGATTATTTTGCAAGTAAGCTTACAATTTATAACAGATACGGTAATGCTGTTTATACGAAAGACGATTATCGAAACGAATGGCACGGACAAGATAACAACGGTAAAATACTGCCATCAGGTACTTATTTTTATTCGGTGTTTATGTTGGGTAGTGCATATAAAACAGGATACATAGAAGTAATAAGAGAAGTAAAATAATATAACATAACGTAAAAAAGATTTTAGTTTATCTAAAATCTTTTTTAATATACTTTAATTATTTAGTGGTATTATTGTTTCTTCTATTTATATTTTTAACGTTATATTTGCGATCATTTTAAACAAAGATTTATTTAAAGAGGTTTTAAGTTAAAGTCTTTATTTATAATTATAAAATTCTTAAATTTTGTTTATTGATACTTATCATTTGATATGAGTAAAAAAAAGACCTTAGCTAAAGACTTTATTTATTATCTAGAGATAAAAAATTTATTATTACTGATATTTCTTTTCTGTAGTATTTTAAGTCATAGTCAATCTACGTTGCCAGCACGAACTTATTTCAAGACGAATTAATTCAAAAATGAATTCATATAATTTTAAGAGTTCTTCATTTTTAGGTTTTTCGTCTACAAACATATTTGGAGTTGAATTTGGGCCATAAAATTTTTTGAAATTTTGCATATTGATTCTTTCGTTTACTTTTTCGTTTACTCCGGAAATTGAAGCTATTCCGTGTAAATAGTTCGCCAAAATTATATGACCAATTTGCCAGTTCATATTCGTTTCAAGGATTTCCGGTGAAATATTCCACTTTTCTAAATCTACATTTTTAATAAAAGTATCTGTTTTTTCCTTGACGGAAATTATTTGGTCTTTAATTATTTCAAGTACGTCCATTCTATGTGTTGTCTTTGTTGTTAATTTTTTTTCTAAGGCGAATGCAAAAGTTTCGAGTCTTTGCATTCGAGTGGTTTTCAGAGCACGAAGTTTCAATTTATTACTAAAGTTCATCACAAATACTCAGTTTTAAATTTGCAAATCAGCCCGCTTGAATTAATACCGTGTTAGCAGTTCGGTTTTGTGTTTTTTTCTTTCAATTTTATACCAATTATGTTCAATGCCGTCAAGGTAAAATTTTTCAATAAAGTTTAACCCAACTTTTTTCAAAATTTTGTTTGAACCTTCATTTTCACAGTCCGCAATTGCAAAAATTTCATCAACTTTAAGTTCGTTAAAAGCGTAGTTCAATGAAGCAATTGCTGCTTCAGTAGCAATTCCTTGTCCCCAATATTCTTTTATTAATCTGTAACCAAGGTCATAATAATTTTTGTGATTATTTGTCAACTCTGTTACAAATTTTAGTCCTGTCCAGCCGATAAAATTCTTAGTTTTTTTGTCAATAATTGCCCAACGTCCAATTCCGTTGTCAATATACTGCTGTCGAATAAAGTTTATTCTTTCAATGATTTGGTCTTTGTCGGTGACTGGTTTGTTTCCTAAATATCTATGAACTTCTGGGTCAGAATCAAGTCTGTAAAGCCCGTCAATGTCTGTCGGAAGTATTTCTCTTAGAATTAGCCTTTCAGATTCTACAAATATTTTCATTTCTATATTGTCATTCAATTTTAAGGTCGTTCGTTAAACTAACCGCTAACGTTTATGAGCTTGGCGACGGTGGATCAACTGAAACCAAAACGTTCAACTAAAATACAAATTTATACCGAAGCACAAAACCTAAACTTATAACTTTCCACCCGCTATTGCCAACTGTGAAGTAGTGATCAAGAAAAATAGAAATCCTAATTTCGCAACATTTTTTTAGTGCAGTTCTACTTCCCACTCTTCAAATTCTGGCTCTACTTTATAAGTGTCATTTTCTTCTCTACAAACCAACCATATCCATTGATCTGCTCTTTTCATTGAATGAGTAAGATTTAAAACTTTTCCAGATTCGTCCATTTTTATATTATTGCTAAAAATTGCGAAGGCTTGTTCAACTAAACTTGCTTCATCTTTTAAATCTTCTCTGTAATTTATTTCTTTTAGTAATTCATTGTCCTCTATAACATATGGTAAAGTCCCATTAGTGTAATAATATACAAAGTGTCTTAAAGCACTTTTATAATCGTTCGAAAAATCCATAGCAAGTTTATTGTTTCCAAATTTCAAAAATATCAATATGGTTTATCTGTTAGAAATTAATATTAATCTTTAAGATTATGTTCGTCATACATTAAAATCTTTTTATTTTTTAAAAAATTGAATTCCTCTGATTATGGTTTCTCCTCCTCAAAACAAATCTTCATTTATGTAATAGTGAATATAAAATAGATATAATTTCTAATCACCTAACTTTTCATATTCAGTCTTTCTTCCTGAAGGTCCAGTAATCGAAGATGCTTTCTGATAATTTCTTCATCTAATAAAATTTCTTCGCGGTTTTTGTTGATAAGCCATATTCTTTGCGTCTCAATAATATCAATATAAATATTTCGGTATTCGTTATAGTTAATTATAATTTCTGAACTGTTCAATTGGTTTTCATATTTTTGTAACTGGTCTTTCAGTGCCGGAAAACTATCTATTTTATGCGAATAATCGGCACGAATTTTATCAACGGCTAATTGAGCAAGATTGTTCTGTATTTCATAATCTATTTCTTTTACGCTTCGCACAAAATCACGGTCTGTCGGTGGGAATTTCTTTAAAAGAAATGGAAGCGTAAGTCCCTGAAAAAGCAACGTTAAAAGTATCACCAGAAATGTGATGAAAAGGATCAAATTTCTTTGCGGAAAAGCAGTTCCATCATCTAAGGTCAAAGGAATGGAAAGTGCAGCAGCTAAAGAAACTACGCCTCTCATTCCCGTCCAACCAATAATCATAGGCGTTTTCCAACCTGGTGACTGTGCATCTGCAACCGTTATAAAATTCCTCATAATTAAAGTCGTAATCACTGCGGCGTAACCTGCAAAAATTCTTACAATAATTAAAACTGCTGTAACTGCTACTCCATAACCTATCGCAGTATAAATATCGGTATCACCTAAACCGGAAACAATTTCGGGCAAATCTAACCCAATGAGCATGAAAACAATTCCATTAAGTAAAAAACAAAAACTTTCCCAAACCGTTACAGCACGTATTCTGGAAGCACTGCTCAAAAAATCATGACTGCGATAAGACAGGAATAGTCCGCCACTTACCACTGCCAAAATTCCGGAAGCATGAAGCTCTTCGGCTGCCAGATACATCGAAAATGGCGCAATGAATGTAAGCAAGATATCAATGTTAGGATCAGTAGGTAAAATTTTGTGCATTTTAAAAAAAATGTAAGCAATCACTAGCCCGATCCCGACTCCTCCAACACACATCCATAAAAAACTTCCGGCAGCCTCCAGCCACACAAATTGTCCGGTTGCAGCAGCAATCATCGCAAACCGAAAAATAATTAAAGAAGAAGCGTCATTAAGCAAACTTTCACCTTCGAGAATGGAAGCAAGTCTTTTCGGCACTTTTACAAATTTCAAAATCGCTCCGGCGCTTACTGCATCAGGTGGAGAAACAATTCCGCCCAATAAAAAACCTAATGCTAAAGAAAAACCGGGAATAAAATAATTCGCGAAAACAGCAACAGATAATGCCGTGAAAAATACGACTACAAATGCAAAGCTGAAAATAATTCTGCGCCATCGCCAAAGTTCTTTCCACGAAGTAGACCAGGCAGCTTCATAAAGTAATGGCGGTAAAAAGATAATGAATATTAGTTCGGGTTCTATTTTTATCCTGGGAACTCCCGGAATAAAACTAATTAAAAGTCCCGCCAATACAAGCAGAATAGGGTAGGCAACCTGAATCTTTTTTGCCAACATGATCAGCATAGTGATAATCAGAGCCATAAAAAGATAAAATTCGAAATTCTCTAACATAAATAGGTTTTATTTACAAAAATATATATTAAATCTTCAGAATATTTAGAGTATTCAAATTTAAAAAGACTCAAATATTGTCATCGAAATATAGAAATCATAATTCGGTTACCGTATAAAAAATCCGATAGCATACATTCTTTTAGAATAGTATTTATAGCCTCATAACATTTTGCAATCATGCTTACTCATACAAAGTGCGTGACTGCTTTTTTAATCAACTGCTTTCACAGTGTAATAATTATTAAAACTAGTATATATACGGGTTTCGTCAAGCTGCCCTTTATCATAAATCTCGGTCTTTGTTTTATCCGATGATTTCTTGTCAAAATAAATCACTTCTTTCAGACTTTTGTCGCTGTCAAAAATTTCAGTTTTCAAGTTTCTCCCGTCCTCCTGATAGTGCGCCGCCTCAAGTTTACCGTTCTTTTTGTAATAATAACTTACTGAATTGTAAAAGTTTCCCTGTTCGTAGAGCACACCATCGTAAAGATATTCTTTTGTATATTTTCCTTCTATTACCAGCTTCCCTTTACTGTTATAAATATAATAGTATGCTCCATCATTTGGCTCTCTTAATTCATAAACCATTGTAATTTCCGGATTACTGCAAGGTCTGTTGGTAATATTTTCTAATTGCTTAAAAACGATAGTATCATTTTGGGAAACCCATAATGTGTCTGTTTCGTTGTTGTTTCTTTTGGTATGTATCTTCGATATGATAATTTCTTTGTCGGCTGCCTCCTTTGTGAGATTACAGCCCGTGAAAATGCCCAAAATCGAGTACAATATAATATATTCTGTCTTCATAAGTTTTCGCATTTCAATCTAAAAAAGTATGGTTTGTTATTTCTTAACTAAAATACAGATTAATAAAATCACTTTATTGAATTTCTTAACTTTTTAAAGAAACATTCTATACTTTCAATATTTAACTTATAAATCACTAATATATTATTCTTCCGTATCTCCTCCAACTTCAATACCCAATACCGGTACTTTACCCAGCTTGTTGT
>Ga0256790_1000327_pt1 | contig 15943 bp, 11 predicted proteins | sample MC6MC0941MT_FD_190206 | JGI IMG/M metagenome (GOLD analysis project Ga0256790, IMG submission 190206) | Metatranscriptome of enriched soil aggregate microbial communities from Iowa State University, Ames, United States - MC6-MC0941-MT... | ecosystem: Environmental > Terrestrial > Soil >... | reverse complement strand
TGCGGCTCTTCGGCTTCCGGCACGCCGAGTTCGCCTTGGGGCACCAACTCAATACCCAGGGGAGCAAACAAGGCGGAAAACTCACGCAACTTGCCGGCGTTGTTGGACGCCAGCACGATGCGGCGCAGGGATTCGGGAATTTTGGGGGAAGTCATAGCGCAAATTGTATAGGGCGTGGCCCCCCGCGCGGCGGGTGTTTGGGGCATGACCTTACGAAGGGAATGGACAAGGCTCCAAGTCTTGGGAACGGCCCAGTTCCACAAGTCTGTTAACAGGCAGGTCAGCACAAGTCTGTTGACAGCTATGTAACACCCGCCGGAAGATTGCGCGTCGCGCGTGCGGCAACAACGCAGACATATTTTGTTGTCAATATGACCAATCTTGTCACTGATCGTATCTGAACGCCCTCGGCGATGACCTCACTTCACGCTATGCCCCGGCCAACTGCGGCCCGCGCGCCCCACTCTTCCACGGGCGATGCGCCCGCATCCATCGGCTTGGCCGGCATTTTGCGCGAAGGGCTGTTGCGGCCGCGCTACCAGCCCGTGGTCGATTTGTCTCATAGCCGGATCTACGGCCATGAAAGCCTGATCCGCGGCCCCGCCGACACCGCCCTGCACTACCCGGACGCCCTGTTCGCGGAAGCCCGCCGGCGCGGTCTGCACCCCCAGCTGGAGCTGGCCAGCTTTCGGGCGGGCGCCCAGGGGTTTCAGGAGAACGAGGCCGCCGGCAAGCTGTTCCTGAATCTGTCTGGTTCAGCGCTGATCCATTACTGGACGCTATGGGGCAGCGACATGCCCACCCGCCTGCTCAAGGATTGCGCGCTGGAGCCGTCCAGCATCATCGTCGAACTGACCGAACAAGACCCGCTGTCCGAACACATGGGCGAACTGGGCAACGCGTTCGCCTGCCTGCGCGAGCACGGCATGCGCATCGCGCTGGACGACTACGGCGTGGGCAATTCGAATTTGCAGCTGTGGTCGGAAATGCAGCCCGACCTGGTGAAAATCGACCGCTATTTCTTTGACGGCATCGGCAAGAATGACCGCAAGCAAAGCATGGTGCGCGCCATTCTGAAGGTGGCCCAACACTTGGGCACGGCGATCGTCGCCGAAGGCATCGAGACCGCCGAAGACCTGGCCATGGTGCGCGAGCTGGACATCCGCTACGCGCAAGGCTGGTTTCTGGGCCGCCCGGAAGAAACGATGTTGACCGAGCTGACGCCGCCGCTGCGCGATTCATTGCGCGTGCGCAGCACCGCGCCGCTCGCGCAACGGGCGGCCGGCGGCACCGCCGCCAGCCTGCGCGTGGAAGCCCCCGCCGCGCTGCTGAACAAACACACCAACGACGATGTGCACCGCTTGTTCATCGAACACAAGACCATGCACGCGGTGGCGGTTGTTGACGCCGACAACCGGCCGGTGGGCATCATCAACCGCCGCGATTTTTCCGAACACTATGCGCAGCGTTATACCCGCGAGCTCTTTGGCCGCGACGCCTGCTCAACCTTCATGAACGCCGAACCGGTGTTGGTGGACCTGAACGTGTCCATCGACCAGTTAAGCCATGTGCTGATCTCGGAAGATCAGCGCTACCTGATGGACGGCCTGATCATTACGCGCGACGGCCGTTACGACGGCCTGGCCACAGGCGAAACGCTGGTGCGCTCGGTGACCGAAATGCGTATCGAGGCCGCGCGCTACGCCAACCCGCTGACGTCCTTGCCCGGCAACATCCCCATCAGCCGGCACATCGCCACCCTGCTGGAAGACGCGGCCGACTTCACCATCTGCTACGGCGACCTGAACAACTTCAAGCCGTTCAACGACGTCTACGGCTACTGGCGCGGCGACGACATGATCATGTTGACGGCCGAAGTCATCAAGCACCACTGCGATCCGCTGCGCGACTTCGTGGGCCATGTGGGCGGCGATGACTTCGTGGTGCTGTTCCGCAGCCCCGATTGGATGGACCGCGTGCAGCGCATCATTGCGGAATTCAACGAGCAGGCCACCGACCTGTACGACGATCAGGGCCGCCATAACGGCGGCATCGAAGCCGAAGACCGTTACGGCGTGCCGCGCTTCTTTCCCTTCGTGACCTTGGGGGTGGGCGCGCTGACCGTCACCCCGTCGTTATGCGAGCGCATCCGCCCGGAGGACATCGCGTCGGCCGCTGCGCATGTCAAGCACAAGGTCAAGCATGGGAACTTGTCGCTGGTGGCCGAACGCTACACCGGCGGCGCCCTGCCCCAATTGAGCGACTGACTGGCCGGCTGCCGCATTCTGCGCAGCCTGCGCAATCTGAAATACCGCCACCGCGCGGCGCAGGCCTTGCGCCTGGATTTCCAGTGCGGCAGCGGCCGCCGCGGTCTGCTCGACCATGGCGGCGTTTTCCTGCGTGGACCGTTCGATGTCGGCCACCGCGTCATTCACCGACGCGATGCCCGCCGCTTGCTCGGCCGTGGCGCTGGAAATTTCGGCCACGATCTGCGTTACGCGGTCCACCGACAGGACCATGTCGCGCATGGTGTCGCCCGCCAGGTTCACCTGCCGCACGCCCGCCTCGACGCGCGAGGCCGAGTCTTCGATCAAGCCCTTGATTTCTTTGGCGGCCTGCGCGCTGCGCTGCGCCAGCGAACGCACTTCGCCCGCCACGACGGCAAAGCCCTTGCCTTGTTCGCCCGCGCGCGCCGCTTCCACCGCCGCGTTCAGCGCCAGGATGTTGGTTTGAAAGGCAATGCTGTCGACCACGCCCACGATCTCGCCGATGCGGCGCGCACTGTCGGCAATGCCCTGCATGCTTTGCACGACCTCGTCCACCGCCTGCCCGCCGCGTTGCGCCAACTGCGTGGCGCTTTCGGCTTGCCGGCTGGCCAAGTCCGCATTGCCCGCCGTCATTTGCACCGTGTGCGCCAGCTGCGTCATGTTGGCGGCGGCTTCCTGCAGCGAGCCGGCCTGGCGGGCGGTGCGGTCGGACATATCTGCCCCGCCCGCGGCGATTTCGCCCGAGCCCGTGTGGATTTCTTCAACACCATGGCGCACTGAGGCCACCGCCGCCGACAGGCCCGTCTGCATGCGGCGCATGGCGGAATACAGCACGCCGATTTCGTTGTCGCCACGCGTGGCGATGGCGCCGGTCAGGTCGCCATCGGCGATACGGTCAAAGTGCGCACCGGCCTCGTTCAGCGGACGCAGGATGCTGCGCCGAAACGCCAGGCGGATCAGCACGGCCAATAGCAACACCAGCCCCAGCACGCCTGCCGCCACGAGAATCACGCGCTCCAGCGTTTGGCTGGCGCCCGCCACGGCCGCCTGACCCTGGTCACGCGAATAGGTCTGATACGCGTCCGCTTGCTTCACATACGCCGCGCCGCTCACGGGCAGCACCTTGTCCACCAGCCGGTTCACTTCGATCCCGTTCCAGCCCTGGATGGCCTTTTGCATCGGGGCCAGCGTCTGGTCGGCAAACGCGGTGTAAGCGTTCAGCACCTGTTCAAACAACGGCCCGCCCTGCTCGCTCGCGTCCGGGTTGCCACGCAGCCGCGCCAAGCTGGCAGCGGCTTGCTTTAACAGCGCATCCGCTTGCGCCAGGGATTGATTGCGCGCGTCTTCCAGGCCGCCTTCCATGCCGGTCTTGGCGTCTGTCAGCGCGGCGCGCGCCTGAAACAGCCGGCTGGTCATATCGGCCAAGTCGCTGGCCCGTTCGATGCTGCCCCGGCCCAAGGCCTCGATGTCGGCGCGGTTGTCGCGCAGAACAGCGATGCCCGCAGCGGCCGCCACCGCAAACAGCACCACAAACAACGCCAGAATGGCGGTAACCGCCGTGGTGACCCTGAGATTTTTACGCATATCCATCCGTGTGTAGCCTGGCGCCTGGGCGCAGTGCTACGGATTATGGACACGCAGTTTGGCAATTTCTTGACACAACCTGGCCGCCGACATGACGAACGCCCGTCATGAAACTGCGCTTTTGCGAACAGGAACCCCGTATTAAGGAATTGTGAATTGGCAGGGCCACGCCCTTGCGGCACATTCGATGCTGTACCGAACCCTTACTTTCCTCACATCAGCTGCCCTATGCCCCACGCCTCTCACGCTTATCAGGACATCCGCGAAGCCGTGCGCGACCTTTGCGCCCAATTCCCCTCCGAGTATTTCCGCAAGATCGACGAAGAACGCGGCTATCCCGAAGACTTTGTCCGCGCGTTGACCGAGGCCGGCTGGCTGGCCGCACTGATTCCGCAGGAATATGGCGGCTCGGGCCTGGGCCTGACGGAAGCCTCCGTCATCATGGAAGAAATCAACCGCAGCGGCGGCAACTCGGGCGCCTGCCACGGCCAGATGTACAACATGGGCACGCTGCTGCGCCATGGTTCCGAAGCGCAGAAACGCGAATACCTGCCGCGCATTGCGGCCGGCGAATTGCGCCTGCAGTCCATGGGCGTCACCGAACCCACCACCGGCACCGACACCACCAAGATCAAGACCACCGCCGTGCGCCGTGGCGACCGCTACGTCATCAATGGCCAAAAGGTGTGGATTTCGCGCGTGCAGCATTCCGATCTGATGATTCTGCTGGCGCGCACCACGCCGCTGGACCAGGTCACGCGCAAGTCCGAAGGCATGTCGATCTTCCTGGTGGACCTGCATCATGCGGTGAAACACGGCATGGCGATCCGCCCGATTCCCAACATGGTCAACCACGAGACCAACGAGCTGTTCTTCGACAACCTGGAAATTCCCGTCGAAAACCTGATCGGCGAAGAGGGCAAAGGCTTCAAATACATTCTTGACGGCCTGAACGCCGAACGCACGTTGATTGCCGCCGAGTGCATTGGCGACGGCTACTGGTTCGTGGACAAGGTCACCGCCTACGCCAAGGAACGCATGGTGTTCGGCCGCCCGATCGGCCAGAACCAGGGCGTGCAGTTCCCGATTGCGCGCGCCCACATCAACGTGGAAGCCGCCAGCCTGATGCGCTACGAAGCATGCCGCCTGTTTGACGCACACGAGCCTTGCGGCGCGCAGGCCAACATGGCCAAGCTGCTGGCCGCCGACGCCTCGTGGGAAGCGGCCAACGCCTGCCTGCAATTCCATGGCGGCTTTGGCTTTGCCACCGAGTACGACGTCGAGCGCAAGTTCCGCGAGACCCGGCTGTATCAAGTGGCGCCCATCTCCACCAACCTGATCCTGTCCTACGTCGCCGAACACATCCTGGGCTTGCCCCGTTCCTTCTGACACCAGGCCATCCGCTCATGACCGCTACTCAAGATACGCCCCACCTTAGCGCCGGCCTTGCGGCCTTTGCCGCGAACTTGCGCTACGAAGACATCCCCGCGCCGGTATTGCGCCGCGCCGAAGATTTGCTGTTGGACTGCCTGGCGTCGATCTTGGCGGGCGCCTCGGCGCGCGCCGTGCAAGCCATCGACCGCTACGCGGCAGCGATGGGCCCCACAGACGGCGCAAGCGAAGTGCTGATCACGCGCCGCCGCACCAGCCCCCTGTTTGCCGCCATGGTCAACGCCGCCGCCGCGCACGTGGTGGAGCAGGATGATGTCCATAACGGCTCGGTGTTCCACCCCGCCGCGGTCGTCTTCCCGCCCGCGCTGGCCGTGGCGCAGGCGTTGGGCAGCTCGGGCCGCGACCTGCTCGTGGCCGCCGTCGCCGGGTACGAAGTGGGTATCCGCGTCGGTGAATTCCTGGGCCGCTCGCACTACAAGATCTTCCACACGACCGGCACGGCGGGCACGCTGGCCGCTGCCGTGACGGTGGGCCGCTTGCTGAAGCTGACGCCCGAGCAGATGCTGCACGCGCTGGGTTCCGCCGGCACGCAGGCCGCCGGCCTGTGGGAATTCTTGCGCGACGCCGCCGACTCCAAGCAACTGCACACGGCGAAAGCCGCCGCCGACGGCATCACCGCGGCCTATCTGGCACGCGAAGGATTCACCGGGGCGCGCCATATTCTGGAAGGCCCGCAGGGCATGGCGGCCGGCATGTCCACCGATGCCGACCCATCCAAGCTGTGCGACCGCCTGGGCGAACGCTGGGCGTTGGCCGAAACGTCGTTCAAATTCCATGCGTCGTGCCGCCACACGCACCCCGCCGCCGACGCGCTGCAACAAGCCCTGCGCGACAACAAGCTGACGGAAGCCGATGTGGAACGCGTGGTGGCGCATGTACACCAGGGCGCCATCGACGTGCTGGGGCCGGTCGTCAACCCGCAGACGGTGCACCAGTCCAAGTTCTCGATGGGTACAGTGCTGGCGCTGATTGCACGCCAAGGCCGCGCCGGGCTTGCCGAATTCGACGCGGGTCTGGACGACCCGGCCGTTGCGGCGTTTCGAGGCAAGGTGGAAATGGTGCTGGACCCGGAAGTCGACAACGCCTATCCGCAGCGCTGGATCGGCAAGGTCACCGTCACCACGCGCGACGGCCGCACGCTGCACGGCCGCGTAGACGAACCGAAGGGCGACCCTGGCAACACGCTAAGCCGTCCCGAGATCGAAGACAAGACGCTCAGCCTGGGCCGTTACGCGGATGCGGCAACGGAACAGGAACTGCGCGGCCTGATCGACACGATCTGGGGGCTGGAGAAGATTGAAAAGGTGGGCGCGTTGCTGGCGCCCAAACGCGCTTAGCCCTCCCCCTATTGCGGGCCCACCAAGACAAACCGCCGCTTTTCGCGGCGGTTTGTCATTGGGCCACACGGCGCCGAAGCGTCAAACGCAGTACAGGCGTCAGACCAATGCCGCGCGCTGCGCTTGCACCAGGCTGGCGATGCCGCCTTCGGCCAGCACCAGCATCGTGTCCAATTCAGCACGCGTGAAGGTCGCGCCCTCGCCCGTGCCTTGCACTTCAACAAAAGCGCCGCTGCCCGTCATGATGACGTTCACATCGGCGTCGCAGGCCGAGTCTTCGGCGTAATCCAGGTCCAGCACCGAACGGCCTTGCACCAGGCCCACCGACACGGCCGCCACGGCGTCACGGATCGGATTCACGGCCAGGTCGCCGCGCTTCATCAGCAACGCCACCGCGTCGGCGGCTGCAACCCATGCGCCAGTGATGCTGGCGCAGCGCGTGCCGCCATCGGCTTGCAATACGTCGCAGTCCAGATGCAGCGTGCGCTCGCCCAGCGCCTTCATGTCGAACACGGCGCGCAGGCTGCGGCCGATCAGACGCTGGATTTCCTGCGTGCGGCCGCTTTGCTTGCCGCGTGCGGCTTCGCGGTCGCCGCGCGTGTGCGTGGCGCGCGGCAGCATGCCGTATTCCGCCGTGACCCAGCCTTCGCCCTTGCCCTTCAGAAACGGCGGCACTTTTTCCAGCACGCTGGCCGTGCACAGCACATGGGTGTTGCCGGCCTTCACCAGCACCGACCCTTCGGCGTAGCGCGTGAAGCCGCGCTCCAGGCTGAACGGGCGCAATTCATCAACAGCGCGGCCAGACGGACGGGCGATGGTGGGCAGTGTGGTCACAGGCAGACTCCAGACAGGAACATTGATTCGCGGCATTGTACGGGGTGGCGCCGCAGGAAATTGCCGCTTGGAGTATCCTGCCGCGATATATCACCAGGAAACGCACATCATGATTCGCAGCATGACCGCCTTCGGCAACGCCCGAGCAGACCTAGAACAAGGCACGCTTGCCATCGAACTGCGCAGCGTCAACAGCCGCTTTCTTGACCTGTACTTCCGCCTGCCCGATGAACTGCGGCACGTGGAAACGCCCTTGCGCGAATTGCTGACCGCCAACCTGGCGCGCGGCAAGGTCGAGATCCGGGTTTCGTTCACGCGCAACGCCAGCACCGACCTGTCCAAGCTGGACCCGACGTGGCTGGAAAGCCTGGCGGAACAACTGCAAGCCGCGCGCCGCATCGTCCCCGATATCGCACCGCCCCGTCTGGTGGAATTGTTCAATTGGCCCGGCCAGCGCGGCAACGACGCGCTGGACCCGCAAATCTGGGGCGCTGCTTGCCTGCAAGCGGCGCAGCAAGCGCTGACGCAGTTGCAGGAAGGCCGTGCGCGCGAAGGCGAACGCCTGGCCGAAATGATGCGTGAATGCGCGGACGGCGTCGCGCGTGTGGTCGACATCGTGCAAACGCACCTGCCCCAGTTGCTGGCGGACCATCGCGACAAGCTGGCCGCAAAGCTGCGCGAAAGCGTGGAGTCGGCCTTTCCCGGCGGCTTCACGCATATTTCAGGCACGGAGCTGTCCGAGCGCTTGTCGCAAGAGGCCAACTTGTTTGCGCTGCGCATTGATGTGGCCGAAGAGTTGTCCCGCCTGCGCTCGCACCTGGAAGAACTGCGTCACCTGCTGACGGACGGCGGCGGCAAGGCCGTGTCGGGCAAGAAGAACGCAGGCAGCGCGGGCAAGCGCCTGGACTTCCTGTTCCAGGAAATGAACCGCGAAGCCAACACGCTGGGTTCCAAGGCTGGCAGCATGGAGGTCACCCGCGCCGCCATGGACTTGAAACTGCTGATCGAGCAGATGCGTGAACAGGCGCAAAACATCGAGTGATGCGCGGGCGTTTCTGACACATTGGTGACAAACGAGGGCCGCTTTCGCGGCCTTCGTTGCATTCCAGACTTTTCCTATTCGTCGAACGTCCGCAGCATGGTGTCATGGCGGGTTTATTTTAGGGTTCGACTAATCAGGAATCGCCATGTTCCGCAAGACCTTTCTGCCGCCCGTCGCCAACCTGCTCGCCTTCGAGGCAGTCGCGCGCCGCAACAGCGTATCCCGCGCGGCGGATGAGCTGCACTTGACGCAAAGCGCTGTCTCACGCCAGATCCATCAACTTGAAACGCAGTTGGGGGTCACGATGTTCCATCGCGTGCGCCAACGCGTCGTGCTCAGCGAAGCCGGCCGAGCTTATGCCGCTGAAGTCCGCATCCTGCTGCACCAATTGTCCGACGCCACGCGCCGCACCATGGCATGCACGCAGCGCGACGAACTCAATCTGGCGGTGCTGCCCACCCTGGGCACGCGCTGGTTGATTCCGCGCTTGGGGGATTTCATGGCGCTCAAGCCCGAGGTCACCATCAACTTCACTTCGCGCACGCTGCCTTTCGAATTTTCCAAAGAGCCCTTCGATGCAGCCATACACTTTGGCGCACCCGACTGGGCTGGCGCCGTCTGCGAATACCTGATGCATGAAGAGGTGATCGTGGTGTGCAGCCCCGCGCTTCAACGGCTGCATCGCATCCGGCAGATTGCCGACCTGAGCGGCGTCGTGCTGCTGCATCAGATGTCGCGCGCGGCGCAATGGGCGTCGTGGCTGGAACAACATGGCGCGAACACCGCGCAGGCCCTGCGCGGCCCGCAATTCGAGCAGGTGGCGATGCTCGCACAAGCCGCCGCGTCGGGGTTGGGCGCTGCCCTGCTGCCCCGCTTCCTGGTGGAACGCGAGCTCAGCAGCGGCGAATTGATCCAGCTATTCCCGCAGGCGCTGGATAGCACCGACGCGTATTACTTCGTCTACCCCCAATCCCTGGCCCAAGCGCCGCTGGTGCGTGAGTTTGGGGCCTGGATACTCGGGCAGTGCCGCGCCCCCGCGGACGTCCCGCAGGCGGGCGCTTAACAGGCCTTGGCTAGTGGGCCTTGGCTAGCGGGCCTTGGCTAGCGGGCTTCCCCGGCTGCGGGTTCGCCGCGCAATGCGGAGTCCAGATACTGGCTGCGGGCGCGCGCATCAGGGAAGCGCATGTCGCGATAGCTGACAAAGCGCGACCCGCACGCCAGCCGGTATCCCAGCCAGATCAGCAGGAACAGCGGAATGCCAATATAGGTGGCGACGACGCCGCCCCAATCGATCCGGTCTTGCAGGAACGCCTGGTAGTTCTGGCCCAGCGTGATGATCAGGCACAGCACAAACGCAAAGATGGGGCCGAACGGGAAGAACGGCGACACATAGGGCAAGTCCGCCAGGTTATGGCCTTGCTTCACATAGCCACGACGGAAACGGTAGTGGCTGATCGCAATGCCCAGCCAGGCGATGAAGCCCGTCATGCCGGATGTATTCAACAGCCAGATATACACGGCGTTGGGGCTGAAGATGAACGTGAAGAAGCACAGCGCCGCGACCACCGTCGTCGCCAACAGCGCCCACAGCGGCACGCCATTACGCGAAATACGGCCAAAAATGCGCGGCGCCTTGCCATCGCGCGCCAGACTGTAGAGCATCCGCGTCGCGGCATACATGCCGGAGTTGCCCGCCGACAGCACCGATGTCAGCACCACGGCATTCATGACGGACGCCGCTCCCAGCAGACCGGCGCGTTCGAAGATAAGCGCAAACGGGCTGACGCTGATGTCCTCGACATCGTTGCGCAGCAAGTGGGGGTCCGTATAGGGAATCAACAGCCCGATGACCAGGATGGCCATCACGTAGAACAGCAGAATGCGCCAGAACACCTGACGCACCGCACGCGGCAGGTTGCGGGCCGGGTCTTTGGATTCGCCCGCGGCAATACCGATGAGTTCGGTGCCCTGGAACGAAAACCCCACCACCATGGCCACGCCGATCAAGGCCGCAAAACCGCCTGCGAACGGCGCGTCGCCCACCGTCCAGTTGGCGACACCACCGCCCTCGCCCCCGCGGATAATGCCCAGCAGCATCATCACGCCCATCGCCACAAAGCCCAGCACGGCCACCACCTTGATCAGCGCGAACCAGAATTCGGCTTCGCCGAAACCGCGCGCCGACATGGCGTTCAGGCCGAAGGTAATGGCCAGGAACAAAGCGCTCCAGTAGAAGCCCGGCACGTCCGGAAACCAATACGCCATGACCAGCTGCGCCGCCACCAGATCGACTGCGACCGTAACGGCCCAGTTGTACCAATAGTTCCAGCCCAGCGCGAAGCCGAAGCCGTCTTCCACGTAGCGTGCGCCATAGGTCGAAAACGAGCCCGATACCGGCATGGCGGCGGCGAGTTCGCCCAGGCTGGTCATCAGGAAATAGACCATGATGCCGATCAGCACGTAGCCCAGCAGCGCGCCGCCGGGGCCTGCCTTGGCGATCGTCGCGCCGGAGGCCACGAACAGGCCGGTCCCGATGGACCCGCCCACGGCGATCATCGTCAGGTGGCGCGCCGACAAGGTGCGGCGCAGTTCGGAAGGCGCTTGCGCCTTCGTCTCGTGCGCGCCGCCCGCGCGGCGGTCATCGTGTTCCGATGGAGACAACATGCATTCCTTAACGTCATGAAAGGCCCCGCGCGAACCGGCGCGCGCAGCCTTGGGATTACCAAACAACGCGCGAGGATAGCGCAAACGGCCCCGTCACGAAAAATGACGGGGCTCGGGGGACGGATCACCGTTTTATTGAAACGCTGTTTCCATGAAGGTGCGCAGCTTGCGCGAGTGCAGCCGTTCCGGCGGCATGTCGCGCAGCCGTTCCAGCGCCCGGATACCAATTTCCAAATGCTGGTTGACCTGCCGGCGATAGAACACGCTGGCCATGCCCGGCAGCTTCAATTCGCCGTGCAGGGGTTTGTCGGACACGCAAAGCAAGGTGCCATACGGCACACGGAAGCGGAAGCCGTTGGCCGCGATGGTGGCGGATTCCATGTCCAGCGCAATGGCGCGCGACTGCGCGAAACGTTCGACCAGTTCAACGTGATCGCGCAATTCCCAGTTGCGGTTGTCGATGGTGGCGACGGTGCCCGTGCGCATGATGCGCTTTAAGTCCCAGCCCGACAGGCCGGCCACTTCTTCCACCGCCTGTTCCAGCGCCACCTGCACTTCGGCCAGCGCCGGCACCGGCACCCAGGTGGGCAGATCGGCATCCAGCACGTGGTCTTCGCGCACATAACCATGCGCCAGCACGTAGTCGCCCAGCCGCTGGGAATCTCGCAGGCCGGCGCAATGGCCCAGCATCAGCCACGCATGCGGACGCAGCACGGCGATGTGGTCGGTGATGGTCTTGGCGTTTGACGGCCCCACGCCGATATTGACGAGCGTGATGCCGGAATGGTCGCCACGCACCAGGTGGTACGCGGGCATCTGCGGCAGGCGCGTGGCATGGGCTTCGTCGCCCGGGCCGCTTTCGCCGCGGCGCGTGATGCGGTTGCCCGGCTCGACCAGCATTTCGTAGTCTTCATTGCCGCTAGCCATCAGCGCTCGCGCCCGGGCGCAGAACTCGTCGACATAGAACTGGTAGTTCGTGAACAGGACGAAATTCTGGAAATGCGCAGGCGCGGTAGAGGTGTAGTGCTGCAAGCGGTGCAGCGAGTAATCCACGCGCTGCGCGGTGAACGGCGCCAATGGCTTGGGCTCGCCTTCCTTGCCGCGCCACGATCCGTTGACGATGGCGTCGTCGGTGACGGCCAGGTCGGGCACATCGAAAAGGTCGCGCAACGGGCGCTTGAGCGCTTCCAGGTGCTCGCCTTCGACATAGGCGCCTTCGGGAAAGGCAAAGTGCAAGGGGATGGGGGAATCGGATTCGCCGACTTCCACGGCAACGCGGTGGTTCTGCAACAACTGGCCGACCTGCTCGATCAGGTAATCGCGGAACAGTTCGGGTTGGGTGATGGTGGTCTGGTAGATGCCGGGTTCGGCCACGTGGCCGTAGGACAGACGCGTATCGATCGGGTCGTACGTTTCAACCACGATGCGGATGGCCGGGTAGTACGCGCGGGCGCGTTCACGGCCGTTGCCGGAACCCTTCAGCACTTCACGGAAGGCCGCCCGCAGGAAGGCCGTATTGCGCGCGTAGATTTCGGCCAGCCGGTCGACCGCGGCGCGGGCGTCTTGGAAGGGCTCAAAGGGCAGCGCGTCGGGCCGGTTCATCGAAGACAAGGGGTGAACTGCATTCATCATTGAGCTTTACTCCGCTTTCTTGTCTGCCGATTATGCCCGAGGCGGCGAATCATGAAGTGCCATATTCGGGCACGCTTCGGGTACGCCGCCGTCGCCAATGATAAGGAAACAATATATCATTCCGTTTTTCTGTTTTTGGCCCCGTCCTGCTCCATGCCGTTTTCGCCAGGCCACCGTCGCAACACCCCGCCGCGCTTGACGCGATGGGGTGTGCTGGCGTGGCTGTGCCTCTGCCTGCTGCTGTCCCCGGTTGGCAGCCTGCACCATGCGTTGACGCATCTGGGCGAACCTGCCGCGGCCAGTCAGGACGATGCCCATCCCCATGAAAAGCTGGGGCATTGCGACCTGTGCCAACTTTGGGACTTGCTGGACGCCACGCTGCCGTCTTCGTTCGAATGGACGGCCAGCAACATCCCCCATGCACGCCCCGCGCCCCCTTTGCCGGCTGGCGCCATCGCCACTGGCAGCACCTGGTTTCAATCCCGCGCCCCGCCCGTCCAGGGCTGAAATCCGTCGTCTTCCCTGATTTCTATCTGCCGGCCTTGTTCCGGTGCCCTGGATTGCCACTATGAATTTCCCTTCCTTCCCCGCCCGGGCAGGCGTGCCGCTGCGCGTCTTCGGCTTGCGCCCCGTGGTGCTCGCCTGCCTGTCCGCCCTGCCCTTCGTGTTGCCCTTTGCCTTCTCTGCGACGGCCCACGCGCAGTCCGCCGCCGACACCGCGACGCTATCGCCCGTCGTCATCACCGCGAACCCGTTGGGCAGCGATGCGCTGGCCTCACCCACCAGCGTGCTGCAAGGCCAGGCGCTGGACTTGCGGCGCGGCTCCAATTTGGGCGAAACGTTAAACGGCTTGCCCGGCGTGTCCACCACCAGCTACGGCCCCATGGTGGGCCGCCCCATCATCCGGGGGCTGGACGGCGACCGCATCCGCCTGTTGAACAACGGCGTGGGCACGCTGGACGCCTCGTCGCTATCGTTTGACCATGCCGTGCCGCAAGATCCGCTGTCGACCAACCGCGTGGAAATCTTGCGAGGCCCCGCCGCGTTGCTGTATGGCGGCAACGCCATCGGCGGGGTCGTCAACACCTTGGACAACCGCATCCCCACCGAACCCATCGACGGCATCCATGGCGACGTGGGCGGCAGCTACGGCGGCGCCAACAATGACCGCAACGGCGCCGTGCAACTGGAAGGCGGCGACGGCACCTTCGCGCTGCACGCCGACGTTTTCGGCCGCAAGACGGGCACGCTGCGCATCCCCGGCTATGCCCGAACCGCCCAGCAGCGCGCCGCTGACGGCCCGGACGCCGATCAGCCCCAAGGCCGCTTGCCCAACAGCGACGGCGAAGCCAGCGGCGGCGCAATCGGGATGTCGTGGACGGGGGAACATGGCTACGGAGGTTTGTCTTATAGCGGCTACGACGCCAACTATGGTTCGGTTGCCGAATCGGACGTGCGCATCAAGATGCACCAGGAACGCTTTGGCCTGGCGGGCGAACTGCGAGACCTGGATGGCCTGTTCACCAGCGTCAAGCTGAACTTCGCTTACACGGACTACCAGCACAAGGAAATCGAAGACGGCGAAACGGGCACGATCTTCAAGAACCGGGGCTATGAGGCGCGCATCGAAGCGCGCCATGCCGACATCGGGCCGCTGCATGGGGTGGTCGGGCTGCAACTGGGCCAGACGCGCTTTTCGGCCTTGGGCGACGAAGCGCTGGTGCCCACCACCGACACCGATTCCGCCGCCCTGTTCGCCCTGGAAGAATGGACGCTGACCGATCGGCTCACCTTATCGGCAGGCGCCCGCATGGACCACACGCGCTTGAGCCCGGCGGCAGGCGGCAACGACCGCTTTGACGATTCCGGCCGCCGCAGCTTTAACGCAGGCAGCTTTTCGCTGGGCGGCATCTATAAGCTGACGCCGCTGTGGTCGCTGGCCGCCAACGCCGCCTACACCGAACGCGCGCCCACCTTCTACGAGCTCTACGCCAACGGCCCCCATGCTGCGACCGGGCAGTACCTGGTCGGCGACCAGAATCTGGGCAAGGAACGCGCCTGGTCGGGAGACTTGTCATTGCGATACAAGAACGACACCGATCACGGCAGCGTGGGCGTCTTCTACAGCAGCTTCGCCAATTACCTGGCGGAAACCAACACCGGGCGTTATCGCAATGACGATGGCGACGTCGTAGCAGCGGGCAGCGACGGCGCGCTGCCGGAAGCGCGCTACCAGGGTGTCTCGGCCCGGCTCTACGGACTGGAAGCGGAAAACGTGACCCGCATCCTGCAACGCGATGGTCACGCGCTGGACCTGGGGCTGTCGGGCGACTACACGATCTCTCGCAACCGCGACACGGGCCGGTCGCTGCCGCGCATTCCGCCGCTGCGCCTGCGCGTGGCGCTGGACTACGGTTACGGGCCATTTAGCGCCGGGGTCAGCGTGTCCAAGGCGTTCGCCCAGCATGACCATCCTGCAAACGACACGTCAACGGCGGGCTACTACAGCCTGGACGCCAATGCCGGCTACCGGTTCAAGATGACCGGCGTGCAATGGCAAGCCTACGTGCGCGGCATCAACCTCACGAATCAGGACATCCGCTACGCCACCTCCGTCTTGCGCGACGTTGCGCCAGAAGGCGGACGCGCAGTGATGGTCGGTTTGCGCGGCAGCTTCTGATCCCGACGATTTTTGCTGCGTCCGTTACGTCGTTCCCTAGAGGCGGCGTAACGAAATCGGCCGAATAATGCTGCATTGCACTACAAATGTAATGAAACTTTATTCCACTATAATTTGGCAGCCTCCAGGGCTTATTACGCCCTGGAAACGCCCCCTTTCCGCCGGCTTGCCCACTCAGGCAAAGCCATGCCGCCCACTCCGATTCTTGAAGTGACGTAATGACGCCGCCCACGCGAAAAGTCCGAATTGCCAATTTCAGCATTCCCGTATTTCTGTCAGCGCCCATTCTGGCCCTGACCCTCTCCTGGATACCCGGCGCCGCCCAGGCATCCATTCCCTCCGAGCAAGCCCGCCCGTCGCTAAGCGGCCTGCGCCTGGCGCAAGAGCCCACCGTTCCCACGTTGCGTGAACGTGTCGTGCAAGCCGGCCTGGACGCCATCGGCACCCCGTA
>Ga0256790_1000324_pt1 | contig 16007 bp, 14 predicted proteins | sample MC6MC0941MT_FD_190206 | JGI IMG/M metagenome (GOLD analysis project Ga0256790, IMG submission 190206) | Metatranscriptome of enriched soil aggregate microbial communities from Iowa State University, Ames, United States - MC6-MC0941-MT... | ecosystem: Environmental > Terrestrial > Soil >... | reverse complement strand
GATCGCCTCGCCGCTTCCCTGCACCACGATGCCCTGGCCGTTCGCGGCCTGGGCAATGAACTGGGCCGCCGCAGCGCCGCTCGAAGGCAGCAGATAGGGCCCCAGGAATGCGAAACAACGCGCGACAACCACCTCGAAGGGCCAGGGTTGCGCCACGACGCTTTCTGCCCGGCGCTTCGCCCGGGTGTACGCATTCGCACCATCGGCCTCGTGCCACGGCTGCGATTCCGCGAGCCGCGCCACGCCCAACTGGGCGCCGTACACCGCGCCCGAGCTGACATGCAGAAGCCGGCGCACGCCACTGGCAGCCGCGAACTCGCACGCGCGACGCGTTCCCGCCTCGGACAGGTGCTCGAGCCGGCCAAGGTCCGCCCCGGGTGGAGCCACCGGCAATGCCGCATGGATGATGGACGAGAACGTTCCGCCTGGAAACTCGAAATCGACGACATCGCCCTGGTGCAATTCGACCGGCTTCGCCTTCGCGAGATGCGGGCTGCCTTGCGCGAACCGGTCGGGCTCGCGCGTCAGCACCGTCACGCGCAGGCCGAGACCCAACGCTCTGTCGGCATGCAGCAGGCATTCCAGCAGCCACTTGCCGACGAAGCCGGTGCCGCCCGTCAGGAACAGCGCCTGTCCGCGCAACACGTCCCACACGCTCGGCGCGGTCAACCTCAGCACCTCATCGAGTTCCGACGCCGGAACAGGAGGCGCAAGGTCAGTCAAAGCGCAGGCCGAGGTAGGTCTCGATGCTTTCGACGGCGTGATCGAGCATCGGCTCGGTCAGACCCGGGTAGACGCCGATCCAGAACGTGTCGTTCATGATCCGGTCGGTGTTCTTCAGCTCGCCGACCACGCGGTAGTTGCGGCCGATCATGTACGGCTGGCGCAGCAGGTTTCCCGCGAACAGGAGACGTGTACCGACCTTCTGCTGGTCGAGGTAAGTGAGCAGGTCCACGCGCCGCGTGTTGGCCGCCTCGCGCAAGGTGATCGGGAAGCCGAACCACGACGGCTCGGAGCCCGGCGTGGCTTCGGGGAGCTCCAGGAACTCCTCGCAGCTGCGCAGGCGCTCTGTCAGGTAGGCGAAGTTCTTCTTCCGTGCCGCCACGAAGCCGTCCAACCGGTCGAGCTGGGCCAGGGCGCATGCCGCCTGCATGTCGGTGATCTTGAGGTTGTAGCCCAGGTGGGAGTACGTGTACTTGTGGTCGTAGCCCTCGGGCAGATCGCCGAGCTTCCAGCAGAAGCGCTTGTTGCAGGTGTTGTCCTTGCCGGGCGCGCAGTAGCAGTCGCGCCCCCAGTCGCGGATGGATTCCGCGATCAGCCGGAGTTCGTCGTTGTTGGTGAACACCGCGCCGCCCTCCCCCATCGTGATGTGATGGGCGGGATAGAAGCTCAAGGTGCCGATATCGCCGAAGGTGCCCACGAGCTGCCCTTCATAACGTGCACCCAAGGCATCGCAGCAGTCCTCGACCAGCCACAGTCCATGCTTTTCGCAGGCGGCCTTGACAACCTTCAGGTTGTACGGATTGCCCAGCGTGTGCGCCAGCATGATCGCCTTGGTACGCGGGCCAATGGCGGCCTCGAGCAGATCAGCATCGATGTTGTAGGTTGGGATGTGCACGTCGACGAACACCGGGACTGCGCCGCACTGCAGGATCGGATTCACCGTCGTGGGGAAGCCCGCCGCCACGCCGATCACCTCGTCGCCGGGCTTGATTGCGCGGTCGCCAAGCTTGGGAGATGTCAGGGTAGAGAACGCGACCAGATTGGCCGAAGAGCCGGAGTTCACGGTCATCAGGTGCTTCACACCCAGATAACCCGCGAGACGGCTTTCGAACAGCGTATTGAAGCGCCCCGTCGTGAGCCATGCGTCGAGCGACGCATCGACCATCAATTGCATTTCGGGCGCGCCGACGACCTTGCCCGAAGGCGGGATCATGGTTTCGCCGGGCACGAAGGGCGTGGGCTCACTCGCCAGCTCGCCGTACTCGCCGACCAGCGCGAGGATCTTCTTGCGCAGCTCGTTTTTCTTGAAGGAGATTTCAGTCATGGGTGGGGGTGCTTTCGTATTTTTCGATTTGTTCAAGGGTAACGTCGGTCATGTCGCGACCGTCGAGCCAGGCGCGCTGCCAATCGACGATGGCACCGAGGCTTTGGCGCAGATCCCAGCGCGGAATCCACCCCAGCGTCTGCCGTGCCTTTGAGCAGTCGAGCTTCAGCCAGTTGGCTTCGTGAGGCTGGTCTTCTTGTGCATTGCTGCGCCATTGCGCGCCGCCGCCCCACAGATCGACCAGACGGTCCGCGATCCAGGAGACAGGTCGGGCGTCCGAATCCGCCGGGCCAAAGTTCCAGGGCTGCGCCCATCCCGGGCCCTCGGCATGCAGGCGCTCGGCCAGCATCATGTAGCCCCGAAGCGGCTCCAGCACGTGCTGCCACGGCCGGACCGCATGGGGGTTGCGAATGTCCGCCACACGCCCTTCGGCAAAGGCATGCAGCAGATCGGGCACGAGCCGGTCCTCCGACCAGTCGCCTCCGCCGATCACGTTGCCGGCACGGGCCGTTGCGAGCGCAACGCCGTGCTCGCCATGACGGGCTTCATTGAAGAACGAAGACCGGTACGAGGCCGCGACCAATTCCGAGCATCCTTTGCTGTTGCTGTACGGGTCGTAGCCGCCCATGGGTTCGTTCTCGCGATAGCCCCACTGCCATTCCCGGTTCTCGTAGCACTTGTCACTGGTCACGACCACGATCGAGCGGACGCTGCTGCAGGCGCGCGCCGCCTCGAGCAAGTGCACCGTGCCCATCACGTTGGTGGAATAGGTCTCCACCGGATCGACGTAGGAACGCCGTACCAACGGCTGGGCGGCCAAGTGGAACACCACTTCGGGCGCGAACTCGTGCAGGGCAGTGCGCAGTGCACCGAGGTCGCGCACGTCGCCGATCAGCGAATCCGTGGCCGAGCGCGCCGTAGCCAGCGCATGCAGGCTGGGCTCGGTGGACGGCGCCAGTGCGTAGCCTCGGACAATGGCACCGTGCTTGCCCAGCCACAGCGCGAGCCAGCTGCCCTTGAAGCCCGTGTGCCCCGTGAGGAAAACGCGCTTGCCGCGCCAGAAAGACGGTGTCATTCCCAGACCTTCCACGGCGCCCGACCGCACGCCCACAGTTCTTCGAGGTGGGTCTTGTCGCGCAGCGTGTCCATCGGCTGCCAGAAGCCGCCGTGCTTGAAGGCGGCCAGCTGCCCCTCGGCCGCCAGGCGCTCGAGTGGCTCACGCTCCCACACGGAAGCATCGTCCACGATGTAGTCGATCACCGAGGGCGACAGCACGAAGAAGCCGCCGTTGATCATGGCGCCGTCGCCCTTTGGCTTTTCCTGAAAGCTGCGCACCTTGTCACCCTGCATGTCGAGCGCGCCGAAGCGCCCGGGCGGGAAGGTAGCCGTGAGCGTGGCCTTGACCTTCTGCGCCTTGTGGAAGGCAATGAGTTCGCTGATGTTCAGGTCGGCCACGCCGTCGCCGTAGGTGAAGCAGAAAAGCTCTTCGTCCCGCACATAGGGCGCCACGCGCTTGAGGCGCCCGCCGGTCATGGTGTCTTCGCCCGTGTCGATGAGCGTCACGCGCCAGGGCTCGGCCTTGCGCTGGTGGACTTCCATCGTATTGCCGACCATATCGAAGGTGACGTCGGACATGTGAAGGAAGTAGTTCGCAAAGTACTCCTTGATCACGTAGCCCTTGTAGCCGCAGCAGATGACGAAGTCGTTCACACCGTGCGCGGCGTAGATCTTCATGATGTGCCAGAGGATGGGCTTGCCGCCTATTTCGATCATGGGCTTGGGCTTCAAGCCCGTTTCCTCCGAAATTCGCGTCCCTAGGCCTCCGGCAAGAATTACTGCTTTCATCGTCGCTTTCTTTTCAATAATTTATTCAACAGGCGCCACGACCTTCGACTCCGCAGGCATCGACCCAAGTGATCGCACCGCAGCGACCAGCGCCATCAGAGAGAACATTGCAAATATCTTTATCAAATAAAAATACCTGACCTCGAGCTGAACCAGCGAAAACACGATAAGAAAGCATCCATAAAAAGAAAGAAATGCCCACAAATAAACAACTGACGATCTGGATTTTCGAAACACAAAAACCAAAGCAAACGAAAAAGCCACAAACAGAAGAATTATTGAATTCCCCCAATAATCCCCTGGATAATATTCAAGGTCTACGACTTCGGGAAAATACTCCACATCTGCGAACCAGAATTTCTCAAAAAATGATGCTTTATACATCAACCAGTCGGGAAGATTTTGAAAAAAAGCTTGGTAAAAGAGTGACTTCCCCTCCTTGTCGCAGTAGCTTGGCTCAAATTTGCAGGCCAAATTTCCGCCTCCAATAACCACAAATTTCCCGCCCATCGAAAGCAATTTCTCTTCCGACGCCAAGCCGTTTCTTGCCACCAGATCTTCCGTCTGAACCCAACTCCATGTCCCGGCATCCACAAGATTATGTATTCGCCAGGGCAACATCAGAATCTGTGCCACAAGCATTGCAACAACAACGAGCCCTATCCCCCAGAAGCCAGCCTTAACTGAAAAACGTCTTTCATTCCAAGTGCGCCATGCAATTCCACCGAGGGCCAGGGCAATGGCTCCTGCAAACATACAAACAGCCAACAATTCATACTGCGACCTGAAATACGCAGCCAGAGAAAGAAACACTCCACTTAGCACAGCGCTGAAAATTGATTTTTTCTCAACCGCCAAGAGAAGAAGGAAAATCGAGGTGATGAAAAATATCACCGAAAATCCCTCTCCAAAAGCCAATCCCACTGGCTGCAACAAGAAGAACCGGGTAACCGGAAAAGCAAATGGCAGAAGCGGCAGAACAAGCGCCCAAAACTCAGGGACATGCAACGACAGGTACCGGCGGACCGTCAGAAGCATGAAAGTGCAGCACAGAACCGTCAACACCAAAAGAACAGCCAAAAATGGGACCTGCGTACCAAACACTGCAAAAATTCCACCAAGCAAGATGGCAAACCCAGGCGGCCACAAATGAAATATCCACATCGACTGAGGCGTCAACCACCCCTGCTCACTCATTTCTACGCCAGCGCCCGCAAATGTTCGAGGGTCGCTGCTAATTGGGAAACTTAAAAACTCCGAAACACGGATAAAAATATCCGGCTGCAAAAGATTGTCCCGGAAAAGGCTGATAAAGAAAAGTGCCACTGCATAGAAAAAAGCAGCAGACAACGAGTCAACAGAAAATTTCCGCATTTACAAATAAAATCTCTGGTCGATTTTTTTACTGCGCGTTATTCTTGCTCTGGCAAGAATCTCACGTGCCGTGCCGGAGACCCCATGACCAGAGAGTACGGCGCCACATCGCGCGTCACGACCGCGCCAGCCGCAACCATCGCATGATGGCCGATCGTGACGCCCGGGGTAATCACCGCCCCCGCACCGATGGATGCACCGCGGCCCACGGTCGTTCGCAGGAATGACTCGGGATAGACCTTCGATCGCGGATACATGTCATTGGTGAACAGAACACCCGGCCCCACGAAGACATTTGACTCGAGGGTAATCCCATCCCAAAGATAAACACCAGACTTAAGCGTTACATTATCCCCCATCACCACATCATTTTCAATGAAGCAGTGCGCGGAAATATTACAATTCGCACCCAATTTCGCCCCCGCAAGGACCACATTGAATTGCCATATGTTTGTTCCGGCCCCAACCTCCCTTGCCTGAACATCAGCCAAAGGATGAACGAAAGCCGCCCTATTCGGATTTATCGCATCAGAATTCATGATCTACTGCACCATCAAGAGCCTCAAGGCAATTAAAATTTCCGCCTCCGAATCATGACCAGCTTTCGCCTTTTGCTTTTACGCGCGCTCTCACGGATCAAAATTGTCGACGCAGCGTATTATATGCAAAAAAATGAAGACGTCGCAAGAGCAAATTTAGACCCCAACCATCACTACTTCAAGTACGGAATAAAAGAGGGCAGATACCCCAATCATGCGCTTGAAAGATTCGCGAACTGGCGTTACGAAAAAACGACCCGACTGCTTATTCGGCTTTTTCTTGATGACACTTTTTACCTATCGATCTACCGAGATGTTCAAGAAGAAGGCTTGGCCGCCGCAGAGCACTTTATATTGAAAGGGCGAAAGGAAAAAAGGCATCTCAATAGATTCGGCGCCAATTTCAATGGTCTTTTGTATTTCATAAAATCCGAAATCAAATTCACCTCCAGAGATGTGGTCGCACGTGAAAAAGAGATACAAGAGCAAAAATATCGCATTTTTGAGTCTGCCAGGCGTGGATTTTTTGATGCGTGGGAAGCTCGCACCATCTCTCGAAGAATAAGCAAGAACAACCCTTCAGACAAACTTCTTGTTTCGAAGATCAAAACCCTTGAGATGGCTGAGCTTTCAAAATTCAATCATCACATCGAAGACATCGAACCCGCATACCTAATGGCATTTCAGGAGCCAGAGATCTTTGGTTCAAAAAAAGCACGCCCGAGACGCTCTGCCGAGGTGCCTTCAAAATGGATTGCCACAATCAAAAATGCGTCTGTTGTCGGAGGGTTCCAGGTCATTGCCGCCAATCACTTGATCATCTATGAGCCTGCCGCCAATCCTCACCAAGGCTTTGTCGCAGGTATTTGGCCCTACGTGGCTTCATTGAATCAGAAAAATGAAATTCTTCTCTGGTTTCGTCATCAGAAAGAAGTCAATTTGCCAGCGGCGATACTGCTGAGTGGGCGATGCAGCCCTAACTACTACCACTGGCTGATCGAATACTTGGGGAAATCATATCTACTCATCAAGCGGGAACGCCTACAAAAAATCCCGCTGATAGTCGATGCTGGAATGTTTCCGCAGGAATTCGACTCCTTGCAAGCCATGCTGCCCGACTGGCCCATCTATCGACACGACAATTCCACATTGTTGAAGGTGGGAAAACTCTATATACCGTCCAGTTGCACTAATCTCACCGACAACTTGCGCGGCCCGATGTGGAAGTTTTCTGCCATTTGCTTCAAGACGCTTGCACACATGCAATCGACGGTCTATGAACGACTCGGCATCCAAACGAAGCCTGTTGAAGGAAGGAAAATATTTCTGGCTCGCAGGGCGGGAAGGAACATCACGAACACCCCCGAAGTCGAAGATATCTTGACTTCATTCGGCTACGAAATTATGGACACAGCTCAACTGTCGTTCGCACAACAAGTTCGTCTTTTCGCGGAGGCCCGGATCATTGTGGGAGCAATGGGTGCGGCGTTCACGAATCTCATTTTTTGCCGACCCGGCACTCAGGTGCTTGCATTGTCATCGCCCTATACACAGCTCTTTTGTTCGCAGTCGAATATGGCGTTGTTCGCGGGGTGCAACTACCAGATATTGGTTGGAGAGCACCCGCTGTTCCAGCCCGGAGACGAACACACGGTCTCCGATCCCAGCCTTTTCTTGGACAGCTATGCCATCGACCCACAGCAGCTGACCGCAGCGCTGACGCACCTCGAAGCGGAAGCTTGCTTGTGACGAGATGGCCTCCCTTCATCTTCCGGTGCCTCCTCACTCGCACAGCAGGAAGATGCCCAAGCCCAAGGGTCGACCTTTCCGAGTTTGCCGCAGCCTTCAGGGTCGCCACCCGCAGATAGCTGCGTGAACCACGGCGCTCTCGGTATGCGGGGCAGCAGGTTGGCGTAGTGGTCGTAGACGTTTCGAACAGTCGCCCACGGAGATACTTCAACGCATCCGCATGCTGCGGCGCTGGGTACAGACATGCCTAAGGAAAAGCGAAGTAACGAAGTTCGATTCCGGTACGTCGATCACAGTGCAACAAGGTGATGGCCTCGCCAAACCACCGCTCGCCGCGAACCACTATCCGTTTGGCGTGTTCGGCGTAAGTAGTCCGCTCTGAGCAGTTCGCGGCAAGTGCCGATGACCCGGCCAGCATGCGCTTGCTTGCCAAGGCCAGCGTGAGCCAAGCCATGAAAGTCACTAAGGAGCACCCCTAGGTGCCTCAGGATCATGCACAAGTTGTGTCCCCGGCCGGCACAGCACCCGGTGCATCGCATTGCCCTCGCCGCCCTTGAGTCAACTCTTCCCAGGCAGCACGCGTCCGATCGTTGGCTCGACGACCTGACGGCATTTGAGCAGTTCTTCAGGTCGGACAGGAGAACCCTTGCGCGTCCATTGCAGAGCATGTGAAGGTGCGGCTCGAGGCGCGGGGAAAGAGTTTGGGGATCGATTTTCAAGGCTCGCCCGCGCTTCTCCGCATCGCATCTACTTTACGGTCGCGAAACACGGTATATCGTGACTCGATTTTTCTACGCAGAGCAAAACGCTAAGATTTATCCAAGTCTAGCGCTCCCCCCTCAACAGAGAGAGTAATTTCCTTTCTATCCGTCTTCCGAACCCCATCTCTAGTGACGATATCCGCTCTTGCAACTTTGCAATTGCTGCCGAGGCCGAAGCGAGTGCCGTCGTTTTTTCATTTTTTAGGCGAGAAATTTCGTTTGAGGCAGACAACCCCTCGCTCTCTAGAGATTCAATCCTCTCCAAAGCTGATAGGTTTTTCTCCCTCAATGAATTCATCTGCTCCAAAGCAGCTGAATTCTCCTTGTTTAACGAGATTGTCTTATCGTACTGTATGAGCTGCATCTCATACGTCAATCGCATGGCGCTCTCATATTGATCTCGCCTAGGCTCAATGGAATAAATTTCAGTCGGCGAATTTCTAGTCCATGACCTCGGCGTGCGAATACTCAAGACAAGATTCCAGCGGCTAGGATAATTCCAAGCCCCCTGGAAAACATAGTCCTTTTCATTCGACAAATAGACAATGCCATCCGACGCAACAGATTTATCGAACAAATCAAGAAAGTAATCTACATGATGCTGCGCCATTTCCTGCATGCTTTGAATATTCAGACATACATCAAATTTGTAATCTGTCGGCGTGTAATGCCAAGTTGGCATTATGTAGCAATCATATACATCAAAATCAAGATCATCTCCGTCGTAATAAAATCCAATCTTGAGTTCAGGGAATTTTTTTCTGAGGTACTTGCATGAATAGAGCAGGCTTGCCGGGACAGAATCCAACATCAAGTATTTTACTTTTCCGCCCCCTATCGCTTCAAAAAAACCCTCTGTCAATCTCCCATAACCACCCCCCACCTCGATAATTGAAATATTTTCTTTCGCAGAAAATTTATTTATCAAATTCAAATCAATTATCGTCCCCAGGTCGGTATTCAGAAGACCCCTCCCTTTTTCGGTGAGTTTATTGGACTTATCAAAATACTGAGGACTCAGATCGAGATCATCAATCAAACGAATGAAATCCGCATAATCGCCGATGATTTCTTGCGTAATACTCTGCAGTCCCACGCATCCAATCCACGGATCCATCATCTTGCGCATCGTCGAGTATTTTTTATTGTACGCCTCCTTTATTTCAGCATAGCTCCCTACCTCGGCCCCGCCAAAATAATCAGAACCGCTATGGTTTTTTATTTCAACCCCCCAATTTATCGCTGGCTTTAGAATCCCAGCGTTGGCCCCCATATCTTCTACGATCTTCATAAAAATGCCGTAGTCCCCATCAATTTCAAAATCATCACCGATATTTCTTTTTACTTCTTTTTTCATATTTCATCCAATTTAATTGAAATTACATTTCACAAATCAAAATCCAAAGCGCTTTCCGTTTGGAAAAACAATATGTTGGCCTTTTAACTCGACAGTTATCAACTTATCCCTAGAAAATTAACTTCTCGGTTCGCAGCAAGTGCCGATAACCCAGCTGGCGCGCTCGCGAGCTAGGCCACAGACCCCCTCGGGATCTTGCACAGGTTGTGTCCCGCACCGCATGCATCGTGCCTCCCTCACTCTCCTTGATCCAGCGCCTATCGAACATCCCCCTCGGCCTTCATGGGCCAATCATCGGCTCGACGACCTGACGGCGCATGAGCAGCCTCTCCAGCGCCTTTGGCGAGCGCCCCGTATGGCCAACCAACCGCCTTCGTGCGCTCGGACGGTGCCCCGACTCGCACAGCCTTGATTGAGCGCGTGGTCCGTGAGGACACTGCATGCTCGATCTGTTCGTACAGCGTGTGTTCGTCAATACGGCACCTCGGGCATCGAGTGCATATGTCAACCAACAGGCCTTTCGTGGCCCTCACTGCCACTTCACGTCAAATTCGTAGAGCGTTAGCACCTTGGCTTTGGCGAGGCGCTCAACTTCGGGCACGGGCAGTGAGCACAGCTTGTTCTTCGAGTCGCGCCACTGCTCGTACACGAGCTGGACAATCTGCCCGCCCTTACGCTGGACGTCACGGACGACGTGCCCCACTCAGACCCTCAAGCTGCTCAGCGGCGGGCACCTCGCCGGGAGGCTGGCCCACATCCTCCGCAAGGGGATGACCCATGAGCTTTCGAATCATTCTGGACAGCATGGGCTCTGGTTGTTTCTGGGTCGCAGCGCCCGGCGATTACCGGTGAAACCAGTTGGGCCGATCATTTGCCCTCGGTCACGATGGACTTTTAGACATCACCCCATCACACGGTATTCAGGGCGAACCGGGTGAGATTGAGACCGAACCGCTCGGCCTTGACCAGAAAGGCCGGGTCTTCAGCCAGTTCGACGAGATGCTCGACCCCCATCATGCGGACTTCCTCGCGAGGGTGCGACAGAAGAAAGAGCGTCTTGTCGAACGAAGTCAGCGGCGAGTCGAGGTTGGCGACAGGCTCGAAGAGAAAAGGGAATGCACGTCGAAGCTCGGCCGGCTCACCCGTATCCAAGAGCGACCTGAAGATCGGGATGGACTCCGCCGTCGACGCAAAGCTTGCGCGCGTCGACGAGAGGTTGGCCGAATGCCGGCGATAGCGAACAACACGCGGCCCTGCTTCTGCGAGCTTCAATCCGGAGGCCGCGGCGCGCAGCCAATAGTCGTAGTCCTGCAACTGGATGAGGCCGGGGCGGAATGTCCCGGTTTTCCGAACCGCCTCGCGACGCATGAACGCGGTAGGCGCGCACAGGAAATTGCCTTCCAGCAACAAGGTACGCAGCAGCGGCTGTACAGGCCGTTCGTCGAAGAACACCGGAAACGACTCGTCGGCCAAGGGTCCGCCTTCGGCGTCGATGAGGAACGGCTTCGAGAACACGATGTCGTTCGACGTGGCGTGCAGGAGTTCCAGTTGGGTGCCGATGCGGTCCTCGACGCACACATCGTCGCCCCCCAGAAGCGCAATGAACGCCCCATCGGCCGCCGCAAGTCCCTTGTTGATGGCCGACGAGGGACCGCCATTCCTTTGCTGCAGCAACACGATCCGGTTGCCGAACTCGGTGGCCAGCAGTTCGGCCCCGCCATCGGTCGAACCGTCATCCACGACGACCACCTGAAGGTTCCGGTGGGTTTGCCTCAAGGCGCTGTCCACCGTTTCAACGACGAACTTCGCCTGGTTGAAGATAGGGATGACGACAGTGACCAGCGCCGAAGACATGCAACGCGCTCTGTCAGGAGAAGAACTTGCGGATGTGTCCGACCACAGCATCCACCTGCTCCGGCTTCATTTGCGGCCAGATGGGAAGCGACAAGGTCTCGTTCGCCGCGGCGGTCGCCAGCGGCAGGCTGTCGGCCGGCAGGCCGAGCTCGGCGTAGGCGCCCTGCATGTGCGGTGCAATGGGGTAGTGCACGAGCGTCTGAACGCCCTGGGCCGTCAGGTAGGCCGACAGTTCGGCACGGCGTCCCGTGCTGACCACGTACAGGTGGAACACGTGCGTGCTGTCCGCAGGCACGAATGGCGTGCGGAGGTCGCCCACACCTTCCAGCCCTTGCGAATACCTCGCGGCCAGCGCACGGCGCTGGTCGTTCCATGCGTCGAGGCGGCCCAACTTCGCGCGCAACAGTGCAGCCTGCAACTCGTCCAGGCGAGAGTTCACGCCCGCAACCTCGTGCACGTACTTCTGGCTGGAGCCGTAGTTGCGCAGCATGCGCAGGTTGGCCGCCAGTTCATCGTTGTCGGTCACCACGGCGCCTGCATCGCCCATCGCGCCGAGATTCTTCGTCGGGTAGAAACTGAACGCCGCTGCATCGCCGAGCGAGCCCGCCCGCTTGCCGTTGTGGGTCGAACCGTGCGCCTGGGCCGCATCCTCCAGGACAAAAAGTCCGAGCGGTCGCGCAATCGCGTTGATGGCATCCATTGCAGCAGGCAGGCCATACAGATGCACCGGCATGATGGCCTTGGTCCTGCTCGTCAGCTTTTCCTTGATCCGGGCCGGGTCCATCAGGTAGGTCGCCGGATCGATTTCGACCGGAACCGGCGTGGCGCCGACCATCGAAACCCCCAGCCACGAGGCGATGAATGTCTGCGAAGGAACGATGACCTCGTCACCCGCTTTGATGCCCTGCGCACGCAGGGTCAGCGCCAGCGCATCGAGTCCGTTGCCCACGCCGATGCAGTGCTTGACGCCGCAGTAGGCCGCAAACTCCTTTTCGAAGGCCGCGACCTCAGGGCCCATGATGACGTAGCCACTGTTCATGACCCTCGAAAAGGCCTGCTGAAAATCGTCTGCCAACTCGGCATGGCCAGCATGAATATCAAAAAATGGAGTCATGTTATTTACCTTTTCGTGCCACTGAAATGAATTCTTCGTAGTTTCTGATGTAGTCGGATTCTTCGTACCTCATCGAGGCAAGAACCAGACAGACGGCACCAGAAGAAAAATTGTTCAACTCTCGCCATACTAGGGACTTCATGAAAATCCCTTGGAATGGCCTGTTGCAGGTAACTGTTCTTCTTTCGTACCCATTGTCAAGAACGACATCAAAACTACCCGCAACAGCAATGATCAATTGCTGCAATTGATGATGTGCATGTCCGCCCCGGGCTTCGCCCGCGGGAACGTCGTACAAATAGTAAACCCGCTGAACATCAAAAGGAATATGACGCCCTCCTTCGACGAACGTCAAATTTCCCCGCGGATCGGTCAATCGCTCCAGGTCGAGTATTTCTACAGCATTGTCCAGCGAAAATTCAGGAGTTTTGGTTTCTTTCATCGGCAGTCCCTTTGCTCTTTTATTCCTCGTCGGAAATTGCAGCAATCACTGCATCTTCATCGACATGGTAGTCATCGTGTACGCTGTAAATGTCATCTCGCACGTGTGCGCGCGGCCCCTGCACAATTTTTACCTTGGCGCCAGAAACCCGACCCAGGAGCTCCCAAAAATAGAGCTGATGGCTGGGATGATCGGAAGCCAGAACGACCACTTTCGCTCCAGGCTTGCACCAGACCATGTTGGTCATCTGCGCCCCCGTCGGCCCCACAATCACTTCAGCGTCCTGGAAGGCCCGGATTTGCGCCTCGAGATCCAATTCATCGGTGTGCACCACCTCGAATCCGAGTTTCTCGACACGGGTTTCTATTTCTCGCTGATTCAATAGCTTTCGATAGCTGCCATTGCGTGCTGCAAAAATCTTTCGCCCTCGCGAAAAATCTTTCGTCGCAAAAGCGCGTTGACATCTTGCCACGCCCGCACGAATTCGATTGACATCGAGCCCCGTCTGGCGAGCCATCTCACCGCCATGGTAGGCATCCACAACCGAAGTCATGTCAGAGGGATAGTACATCTCCTTCACGCGATACAAAGTCCCCGACTCCAGCAGGATGACCGGGCGTTGCTCAAGATTGGCCAGCTCAAGCAGCTTCGCGATGTTGGGGTGAAGGCCTTCTGTACAAAGAAAAGGCACATTCAAAGGCACATCAGCCTCTTCCGCCAGCAGCATTCTTGGAAGCGTTTCTGCAATGAAATGAAAGTAATTATTTTCATACTCGTGCATGATGTGAAACCCGCGCTCTATCCAGGCAGCCTGCCGAGCGTTCACCTCTATGTGCAGATGTCCAGGTGCCGCAGAGCGCTTCGCCTTTCCATATTTGATGGCGGCGTCTTCTCTGCACAGGAAATGCGCATTTTCGTCATGCAGCACAAAATTCGTCGGACCGATCAGATAGCGGGTTCCGGCAATGGCGGTCGTGTCATTGATTTCGGCAACAAATCCGACCTTCGGATAATCCGGGGGGCCATCGAGGCCCTCGCAAAACCCGGGCGCAACGTGATGAAGAACCCGTCCCGCACCACCAGCCTGAGACGCCACTGAAAACACCGAGTCAACTGGCAGATCGACGGAACAAGGCCGCGCCGCATAGGACGGCGCCAACGCCCCCATGAATTCGGACAAGGCGGGAACAGAATCAAAATGCGCCAGCCGTGCTGGCAAACGCCCCTCGGCCGCACCGAATTTCAAATAATGCAGCAACGGGCTCAATTGCGTGGCAGCAACGTCGGGGTATTCATCCAAATACCACTGCGGGTCGAACCTCACGCTGGGCGCGTCCCCTGCACGCTCTCCAATTTCGAGATAGTGGGCCAGTGGGTTCTTTTCCGCCGCACGCAATTCGGGATGGCGATCCAGGTACCAGGTGGTATCGAACATCGGATTGGGATTTCCCCTCAGGAATCCCCCTCCCAGATAGTGTTCCCACGGGTTGGCGATCAGTGCACGGTCCGGCAGCCCCTTGAGGTACCAGGTTGCGTCGAAAAGCTCCACCAGCTGCGGCGTCTTGCGCGGCAGCCGCTTGCGAAGCGCCCCTTTGGCGGCGTCCAGCAAGCTTTCTTTCTTTTCCTTGATGGCAGGCGAACTTTTCACGGCTGCGCGGCCCTCATGTCGTCCGGACGACCGATGGCGATCCCCTTGCACAGGCACCCGTACGCGACCAGCCCGTTGAAGTCAGCAAGTTGTCTCATCTGGAATTGGAATATTTTTGAGATGGCCCGCGTGGGAAGGGCTCTGAAGAAAACACCGCAAACCGGCTGCTGGTCGACCTGTGTTCAGCCGGGAATTTCGGCGCTCAGGAAGGTCGGCGCTGCCGCGTCCTTGGCGGACAGCTTCGGCGCGATGCCCGTGTCAGGCCACTCGATCGCCAACGTGGGGTCGTTCCACGCAATGCAGCGCTCATGCGCCGGTGCGTAGTAGTCCGTCGTCTTGTACAGAAAATCAGCCGACTCGCTGAGCACCAGGAAGCCGTGCGCGAGACCCGGCGGAACCCACAACTGCCGCTGGTTGTCTTCCGACAGTTCACTGCCCACCCATTGCCCGAAGGTCGGCGACGACCGACGGATGTCCACCGCTACGTCGAACACCGCCCCTCGAACCACGCGCACCAGTTTTCCCTGTGGTTGCTGCACCTGGTAATGGAGGCCTCGCAAGACCCCCTTGGTGGAGCGCGAGTGGTTGTCCTGAACGAAGTCGACGCGCTGGCCGACGGCTTCGTCGAAAGCCTTCTGATTGAAGCTCTCGAAGAAAAACCCGCGTGCGTCGCCGAACACCTTGGGTTCGATCAGCAACACGTCGGCGATGGCCGTCTGCGTGACCTTCATGAGCGCACACCTTCGGCCAGCAAATGACTGAGGTACTTGCCGTAGCCATTCTTCTGCAACGGTGCTGCAAGCTTGGCCAGTTGTTCGTTGTCGATGAACCCATGGCGCCACGCGATCTCTTCGGGGCAAGCGATCTTGAGCCCTTGCCGATGCTCCAGGGTCGCGATGAACTGCCCGGCCTCAAGGAGGCTTTCATGCGTGCCGGTGTCCAGCCATGCATAGCCGCGCTGCATGATCTGCACGTTGAGCCGGCCAAGATCGAGGTACGCCTGATTGACGGCCGTGATCTCGAGCTCGCCTCGTGCACTCGGCTTCACGGCCTTGGCGATGTCGATGACCTGGTTGTCGTAGAAGTACAGGCCCGTCACGGCGTAGTTGCTCTTGGGCTTGAGCGGCTTTTCCTCGATGCTGCTGGCCTTGCCTTGTGCATCGAATGCGACCACTCCATACCGCTCCGGGTCATGCACGTGGTACGCGAAAACAGTGGCTCCCGCGTCCTGCGCGTCGGCGCCGCCCAGCAGATGGGCAAAGTCATGCCCATAGAAG
>Ga0256790_1000317_pt1 | contig 16163 bp, 17 predicted proteins | sample MC6MC0941MT_FD_190206 | JGI IMG/M metagenome (GOLD analysis project Ga0256790, IMG submission 190206) | Metatranscriptome of enriched soil aggregate microbial communities from Iowa State University, Ames, United States - MC6-MC0941-MT... | ecosystem: Environmental > Terrestrial > Soil >... | reverse complement strand
CTACGCTATGCTTCACTTCGTAATACTAACGCTACGCTATGCTTCACTTCGTAATACTAACGCTACGCTATGCTTCACTTCGTAATACTAACGCTACGCTATGCTTCACTTCGTAATAAATATTATTAAAATTATATTTTAATTATTTTTTTTATAATATTAAACAAGATATTTTATTAAAAAATTTATGGCCGTTAAAAAGGTAGTTTATATTTAAAATTAATAATAACCTATATACTAATATTAGCCTATATTTTAAATACAAACTTTTTAACAAAACAAACCATATATTATTTTAATGATTTAAAATTAGGAACATATTCATTTAAATTTTTAAATATATAATCATTAATACAATACTTATTTTTATCTATAAATTCAAAAGAATAGGTATACTCATCATCTTGTAAACTAATCAAATTCGTATCATAAACTCTCATTTCAGGTGATATGTATTGAATTTCTAATTTTAAACTTAAATTTTGATTTGTTAATTTTTCAAAATTCAAATAAGGTTTACTAGACAACTGAAAATTTATATAAAAATTATTAGAACAATTAATATCATTTTTTAATTGAATTAAAAAATGAGGATGGTAAAACGGGGAATAAGGATTAAATTTAGGAATTAAAAAATCTTTTTGTAAATACTTTACAGTGTTTAAATTAATTTTATCAAAGTTATCTAATAAAAATTGTATACGATAACCTAATTCATTTATTTTTATATCCCCATAATAATAAAAAATTTTACCATTTAACAACCCCTTAGACAATAAATTTGTATAAGATTTTACACATAAAACATTATTAAAAAAAACAATAAAATTAGGAAGATATATTTTAAAAAAAACGTATTAACACCAAAAGCCTATAACGGGGTCCGAACCCGTGTTTTTAAAAACGTTTTTAATGTGTTACCAACAAACACTATATAGGCAAAATATAAATTATAAATTTTTATTTAAAATAAACCAATTAAAATTAAGAAATTCTTGATTATAAGTAAAAGCGTCTATTAAACCACCAAAACATTCATCCCTAACTATAGTTACATCATTATTTTTATTTTCAAAAAGAATAGAAGAATTATTTAATTTATAATCAATAAAAAAAACAGAATTTTCAGACATAATAATTTTATCATCGTACCAATAACAATGATTAGTTATTTCTTTAAAATTAAATTTATAATTATAACGTCTTAGAATTTTATTTATATTTTTAGTACTAAATTTTTTTTTATTCAATCCATTTTTTTCAAAATTTATTAAAAAATTAAACTCTTCTTTACAAACACTATTATCTTTAAATTTACAATTTTCAAAATTAAAAATTTCTTTAACTACACCATAACTTAAATTAAAATTATCAATTTCAATAATATTATCAATATTTATACTTTTAAAATTCCAACCATAAAATTGATTTATATTAAAATTTTTTTTAACACCTAACACTAAATCAAAATAAAATTTATTTTGAACATCTAATCTAGGTAATAAATAAATAAATTCAAAATTTTTTAAACTTATTAAAAAAAAAAGATCTGATCTTTGAAATTTTTTTATAATTTCTACATTTTTAGAAAAAACAAAATTTAAAGGTTCTGATCAACGTAAGTTTAAAGTATATAAATAATTTAATTCAGAACTATTTAAAAAAAAAACATGTTTACTACTACATTTTAAATAAAATATACGTGTATTTAAATCAATATATTGTTCAAAATTCACATATAATTCACTATAGATAAATTCAAAAAATCCGCCAGCTTCTGAATCATAAACCCTTTTACCACCTTCTACTCGAAATAATTTATCATTTTTAAACATTGAATAAAAATATTAATATTTATTTAATAAAACAACAATATTCTCCAATTGAGACAAGTAGGAATCGAACCTACAGTGATAAAATCAATTGATTTACAGTCAACCCCCTAACCACTTGGGTTTTGTCTCTTTATTATTCATAACAGGAATCGAACCTGTACCCTATTCGGACAAAATTTTAAGTCTTGCGCGTCTACCAGTTCCGCCATATGAATTTAAAGTTGTTTGAAGGATTCGAACCTCCAGGAACACGGGGAATGAGCCCACACCGACACCTGTCGAACAACAATAAAAAAAAAATAAAAAATAATTTACAGGATTATCACCTTTTTTAATACGGTTTTCCAACACGTTTCAATTATAAATAATAATTTAATTAAACTTAATATATTGCTCACCGCTATATTATATCTCAATTGATTTTATTTAAATTAACTACTAAAATGATTTAATTCGTTAACTAAATTAAAAAAATAAATTGTCTTTCACTAATAAATTTGAATAACAAAAAAATATTTTAAGACAATTATCGTAATTAAATTTACGTTTTTTAAAAAATTATAGGCATCCATTTAATGCATAATTTTAATTAAATATTATTTTATTAAAAAATCTTATCCTACAATATTTAATTATTAATATTTAAAGTTTTGTTTCTCTACACTTGTTACCAAGCTATAAAAACATTATTTTTGTTAAACTAATAACATAAACTACTCGCACAGTAGATAACTGCCAAAACTTATAAATAAATTAACTTAAAATAATATTATTAAAAAATAAAACAACACTAATTCTAGTTTAATTTTTTTCAACTATTATTAATTATTAACTTAGCTTTTCAACATACTACTAATAATAGTAATTGATAACCAGAGGTTAATTCTTCCCGGTCCTCTCGTACTAAGGTAAATTATTGTTTATTTTTTTTTAGTACAGTAGATAGGGACCAAACTGTCTCACGACATTCTGAACCCATCCCGCGTATCACTTTAATCGAGGAACAGCCGGACCCTTGTAAGATTGTGCACCACCAGGATGTGATTAGTCGACATCGAGGTGCCAAACAAACCCATCAATAAGAACTCTCAAGATTCATTAGCCTATTATCCCTAGCGTACCTTTTATCCGATGATCGATAAATTTTCCTTACAAAAATACCGGGTCAATATAATAGACTATACATCCTTAATATACTAGTAAGTACATTAATCAAACTATTAAAATTTATTTCCATAACTCAAAAAATTAAAAAATTTTTTTATCTATAGTTTTGTATACACCTTCGTTACTATTTAGAAGGCAGCCGCCCCAGCTAAACTATCCATCTTTTAAAATTTATAAACAATATATTTTTATAAATTAAACAAAACTAAAATATAAATGGTTTTCCATAGACGATAAAAAAAAAATCTCCCATATTTCTATATATAGATTACATTTGTTAAATAAAAGATTAAAGTAAAGGTGCATAGGGTCTTTCCGTCTAGCTGTACTTAACCGCATCTTCACGGGTAATTCAATTTCATGGAAATAATTTTGGAGACAGCGGAGCAGTCGTTACACCATTCATGCGGGACGGAACTTACCCGCAAGGAATTTCGCTACCTTAGGTCCGTCAGGGTTACGGCCGCCGTTTACTGGGGTTTATTACCAAAACATTACATCTTAATATTTTTACCTTGCAGCACTGGGCAGGTGTCAGATTTTATACATCATTTTTCAATTTAGCAAAATCTTATGTTTTTGTTAAACAGTCGCTACTCCCTATTTTATGACATCTTGCACAGATCCTCTTTATTCCGAAGTTACAGAGTCAATTTGCCGAGTTCCTTCAAAATTATTACTTCCTACGCTTTCACTTATTAATTAATCCACATGTGTTTGAATAAGTACGATTTTAAGAATTAAATTTTTTCCTGATTTTAAAAAAAATTAAAAATTAAAATTATTTAATAAATTTTAATTTTAAATATGAATTAATCAAAAAAAATATATATTAAAATATTTATTTAATTCAATTGTAAAATTACAACTCCATAAACATATTACAAATAACATTTTTGTTTTAGGTATCGATTCACACTTTGTAAGAAAATCAAAACAAAGCAACCTGTGGATTTAAAGCGATAATGATTCACACATTATATCTATTACTTATACTAGCATTTATAAAATTGATATCTTCAATAAATTTTACAATTTATCTTCAACAATATACAAAACATTCCGCTACCATTTAATTATAAATAATTAAATTTATTATTTCAGTATATTACTTATCTTATACATTTATGATCTAAAAATAATTAGTTAATTATACAATTTAACTATAATAATTGGTGAGCTTTTACGCTTTCATTATAGGATGGCTGCTTCCAAACCTACCTCCCAAAAATAATAATATTTTTAAATTCTTAGACTTAATAATATTTACAAACTTTAATAAATAATCTAGGCTGTTTCCTTTTTGACTATTGATCTTAGCACCAATAGTCTGATAAATATATATATTAATAAATAATTAGAAGATTTTTAAAAAAGAATAATAAAATATTATTATTTAAAATTACTCAACCTATATATTAAAAATATATTTTCCCTACTTAAATAGGTTTCGCGGAAAACCAGCTATCACGAAGTTTGATTAGCCTTTCACCCCTAATTACAATTCATCTCAAAATTTTGCAACATTTATGAGTTCGATCTTCCAATACTAAAAAATTAAAATAAATATTTTCAATCTGATCATAATTAGATCACCTCGTTTCGGGTCTTATTAAAATAACTTAATAAATTTTTTCAATACGCTTTTATTTTAATAAATATAAAAAAGCTTGCTATTTCAATAAACTTGCTAGTTCATTATGCAAAAGGTACAATGAAATAAATAAATTTCATTTGATAAAAACATTAAATTTCAGAATCTTTTAAATTTTTTATAAAAATTCTTTTCACCTTTCTTTCACAATACTTATACACTATCAAATTTTTTAAATTTTTAGTTTTAAAGAAGGTTCTTTATTATTCAATTTTAACCAATATTAAAATCTACTTAAATTAACTGTATCAAAAAACAATTTATATTATTTATAATCATATAAACATATAAATTATATAAAAATTATATAAATAAAATAATAATATTTAAAAAAGTAATTAAATAAAATAAAACATATAAAAATTGAAAAAAAAAATTAAAATAATTTAAATTAGACCAACCAATGTATTTATTAATAAAAAAAATATTTTTATCTATAATTTTTTTTGTTAAAACCTCAATCATATATTTTTCTGCAAAAAATTGAGCACCGTAAACAAACACATTTCTTACAAAAACTTCAGTAAATTTTTTATAAAAAAAATCAAAATAAAAACCTGATTGACAAAATCTATGAAATTTAAAAGTAATAAAAAAATTGTACAACATAAAAAAAAAAAGGATCTATAAAAAAAAACAATTGATAAATTATTTTTGTATAATTAAATTTTTAAAATTAATAATTTTGTTAAAATAATTTTTTCTAAAAGATCTTTTAAAAGAATAATAATTTTCTTGGGTTTCTAAAACAAACATTGTATATAAAAACAAAAATAATCAAAATATCATAGCAAAAAAAGCAATAAATTGAAAAATAACCATAAAAAATGTATGAAATAACTCATATAATCAATTTAATAATAAAACTGGTAATTTTAATAATAAATACCAATTAGACACATTGAAATTTGTTTTTGATTTATTTCAACCATCAACAAAAGACTCATTCATTAAAATTAAATTTCTATCAATATTAAAAAAAACAACCAATTCGTGTAATTCACCATATGTAAATAACATAAAAACTAAACGAACATTTTGAACCATTAATCTTAAAAAAAAAATAGATACAGCAATATAATCAAATAACAACTCTAACATTAAAACTGAAGATTTACCAACACCATTTAAATATGTTAAAAAATAAGAACCATAATCATACAATAATGAAATAGGCATAAATAAAATAATAAAATAAATAAAAGGAAATAAATAAATACTCATAATTAATTGAGGTGTAATACTTAAATACGACCAACTATTAATTCAAAAAAACCATAAAAATACATACAATAAAATTACTGAAGTCAATAACATATCATCCATAGAACCAATTTCTTCTTCAGCCTCAATTGTAACATTAAAAGCTAAATAATCATGATCAACAATATTATCTTCAGTATTTAAATTATTAAAATAAGAAAAATAAGTAATTATAAATAACAACACTAAAAAAAAAATAAAAAAAAATTGAGTAATCATCATTATAGGAGAAATAAAAGATTCGTTAATAGTTAATAAATACATAGATAAATAAATATTAGATAAATAGTTTTGATAAAAATCATTAGTATAATTTTTATAAATAAAATAATATTCAGGATGAATAATTAAAAAATTATTAAATTCTTCTGAATTCATTAAATGATGAAAAAAATCATTAAAAAATGGTAAAGAAAAAGCAGCAATAAAAAATAATTGATCTAAAATAACCGAAATAAATAAATTATGATGGTTATTTAAAATAGAATTGTACCACATTACTTTATAATTTAATTTACTAGAATCTTGATATAAATAATTTCAAAAAACATAAGAAGTTAAATCATAAGAATATGAAAATAAATTTTCTGAAAACGAATAAAGTCAATTTTTGTTATGATAAACAAAATTAGATTGAATATCTAAAACATTTAATTTATTAGAAATGAAATTATCAGAAAAATTAGAATTAAAAATAAAATTAGTATTTAAAATTTCATCGGAATTTTTTAATTCATTGTTTAAAACATGATTATATATTTTATAAACACCCATAAATTTTAATTTTTTTAAAAAATTAAAATTTATAGATTAAAATATAAATATAATAATTATTTTTTATTTTAATTTATTTTTTTTTAATTAAAAAAAAATAAATTAAAATAAAAAATTACAAAATAAAAAACCATCCCTAATATTATTATAAATAAAAAATTAATTTTAAATTTATTAAAATATTGGAACGAAATAAAATAAGTCTTTAATATATGAAAAATTTCCTTCATCACCAATGTTGTTGTTAACAAAAAATAAAAAATTTAATCAATAAATATTATTTAAAATATTATTTAAAAATTAAAATTTAATTAATTTAAATTACATTTTTCCAATTATATAAACGTTTTTGATAAAAATTTAATAATTTGAAAAAAATAAAATTATACTCATTATAAAAAAAAGGTTTATATATAATTTTAAAAGATAAAGTTAAAAAATCGACTTCTAAATAATTAGGTAAATCTTCTTTTACATGAGTAGTATTAATTAATCATAAAGGAACAATATCAAATTTATTTTGTTGATTTTTTTTAAAAACATAATTAGATATTTTATTATTATTATAAATATTATTTATTGTATATTTATAATAAAAAAAATAATATTTATTAAATGATAATAAAAAAATATCATTAATATTAAAAATATAATTAAATTTTTTTAATAACGAACCATTTAAAAAAAAATAATTATTGTTTAAAAAAAAAATAATATCTCTATTATTAAAAAAAAATGAAGAACGTAATAAAATATTAGATAAGCCAAATTCAAAATTATTTAAATAATAATTAAATGGTAATTTAGTAATTTTACTAAAAAATTTATTTTTTTTAAATTGTCGTTTTAAATTAAATTTAAAAAAAGATAAAATCAATTTTCTGTTATCATTAACATATTTATTTATTTTATATCTATAATCAAAACTAACATAATCAATATCTTTAATAAAAAAATTTTTTAAATTTATATTATTTAAATTGTGTTTAAATAAACTTTTATTATCATATTTATTAATTAATAACTCATCAATAAAAACATGGTCATCATTTTTAAAAACTTCTAAAAAATTCAATAAAAATAAATTTTTATTGATTGTTTTTTTAAAAAAAATAGATTGTTTTTTTAATAACAAAATATTATTTAATATTGTATTTTTATTTGACAAATTTAAAATAGAATTATTATAAAATTGAGTAAACTCTAAATTAAAAAAATCATTATAATTAGTATCAAAGGTTCTTAACAAATCATTTTCAAAATTAACTCAACTATATTTAAATTGATAACTAAAATTTAAACAAAATTTTAATTGTTTTTTATATTTATTACTAATTAAATTGAAAAATACCAAATTAAATTTTAAAAAAAATAAATAAAAATTAATATATAAATTTTTTATTAATATCAAATATAAAAACCATAAAATAAAAAAATACATTATCTTTTTTTTTTTCTATTTAAACGCTCATCTCTTAAAATTAATGAAGATCCTAAAAGATCAGATTCAGAACCAGAATCATTAGAATGAAACATTGTTTTAATTAAAATTTTGGTAAAACCTGGATCAAAACCTAAAGAAAAATAATTTTTTTTAAAAGATTGTTTTTGTTTTTTAGATAAATTTTTTAATTTTAATGGATGCATAACTTGATAATTAGCCATAGAATATAAATCAATTTTCATAGTATTTTTATGACCAGAAAATTTTAATCTATTATTTTTAGCTAAAATTCATTCTTGTTCTCATTGAACACGTCATAATAAATTTACATATTCAGCAGAATAAGCAATATTAGCTTCTCTAACTGGAACGTTACCATAAAACTTTTTTGCCATCTTAACTTTAAAATTTCTTAAAGTATTGTTAGATTTGTAAACAGATCAAGCATTTGTCCAAGTTCTTTGACCTCTAACTGGTAAACCTTTAACGTGTCTCCATCCTTTATAGGTAGTTAATAAATCTAAAAATGCAATATTTAATATTTTTTTTTTTAAAAAACTAGAACCATAAGGTATTACAGAATAAGAAATTTTTAAAAAATGTTCTCATTCGTTTTTATTAAGTTCTTTTATAATAACATCACTATTATTTTCAATTCTATCTTCTATTTTAGATAAAGTTTTTTTACCAAAACCATTATTATTTAATATAAATATACTTAATTTTTCATCCAAATCAATTAATTTGTTATTTAATAAATACCTATAAAACAAAAAAATAAAATTAAAAAATAAATTTTTTATTCAAATCTGTCGAAACATAAAATAAATTTTTATAATATAAAAAAAATCAATTATCAAAACTAATATCAATATTTTTTTTAAGAATATCATTTTTTAAAAATGATAAAACTGAAATATTTAAAATAACCCAAGATTGGTATCTTAATAATCATAATTTAGAAAAAAATAAATTATTGCTATTATTTAATTCTCTAATATAGTTATAATACGAATTAAAATTAATATTTTTTTTAAATTTCAAACCATTAACTAAATATTTTTTAAAATTAGATCTAGATTTTAATTTTAAATAAAAAAACAATTTATCAGACGAATAATCATTTAAAAATAAAATTAAAGTAGATTTTATAAAAATGTCTTGTTTTAAAAATACACTATAATTATGTTTTGAATCTCACATAGAATTTCAAAACATAGAATAACCAGATTTGTTAGCTGCTGGTATACTTATTTGACCCATTTAATTTAAATATATTTAATATAATTTTATTTTTTAAAAAATATATTTTTTCTTTTTGAAGATTTTTTTAATGGAAAATGATAAGGTTTTCTAGTAAAAGAAAACTCACCTAATTTCAAATTAACATTATAATCATTTATAAATAAACGTCTATATTTTTTACCTTTATGAACTCTAATCATTTTATATAAAAAACATTTAGGTACTGAAGAAGATCTGTCATAAAAAATTATTTTTTTTTTAAATAATTTTTTTTTTTTAAAAAGTATTATTTTTCTTCACATAGAATTAGCAAAATAAGTTAATTTTCATTTAGATCGAGCCATTTATTTATTATTTGTTTCGTTTAGCTATTTTACCTCACGGAGTGAACTCTGGTGAAGATGTTTTAGTTCTACCCCCATGTGGATGATCAACAGGGTTCATAGCAACACCTCTAACATTAGACTTAAAACCTTTATTTCTAGAATAACCGGCTTTAGTATAAAACTCTAGTTTATGAAAAATATTAGAAGATCTACCTAAAGTAACAAAACAATAAATAGATATTGTTTTAATTTTACCAGTAGGTAAAACAATTTTAGCAGTATTTTTTTCAAAATTTAAATTTAATAACGAACAAAATGTCCCTGCAGAACGTGCATATTTACCACCTGTATTTTCATAAAGTTCTATATTAAAAAAAATAGAAGAATAATTTAAATACTTTAAAATAACAGAACAACAAATTTTTTGTAAAAAAATAAACTTCAAAGGTTTGATAGAAGAAAATAAAAAATTACCTGGTTTCAATTCATGGGATGCTAATATATAAGAATAAGAACCATTAGAATATTTTATTAATGCTGTATAACAAGATCTATTAGAATCTTTTGATATATTTAAACACATAGCAATATTACTAGATCATTTTCTATTAAAATCAATAATAGACAAATTTCTTTTATTTAAAAAATTTTTATTACCTACAACTTTTTTACCAGAAAAATTTCTACCTGAACTAAAAACATTACCTATTACCAATCTTTTAAATTTATTAGTGTTTGTGTAAAAACTAACAATTCTATTTTTATTTCTAGTTGAATTATTAAAAGGTTTATATTTACGTATATATATTTATTAATTAGATTTATTAGTGTTTAATAATATTAATAAAATTTAATAATATTATAATTTTATATAATTCAACAATATTACTTAAAAATAAATTAAAATTTAAAAAATAAGAAATAACTAAAAAATCATTTTTTTTAATAAAATTATAGTTATTTTTATTAAAAATTTCAATATTAAAATCATTTTTTAAATTATTAACTTCTTTTAAATCTAAATTATTTGATATTAATAAAAAATTATTACCGTACAAATTTAAATTTTTTAAACTTTTATTATTTAAATATAAAAAATTTATTTTATTTTTTTTTGAAAATTTAGTAAAATTTTTATAATCAAAAAAAATTTGTTTATTAAATAAAAAATTTGGTACAATATTAAATTTATTTAAATTATTTCTTAAAAGATAAAAAATAATTAAATTTTTTTCTAAATTTTTTAAAAAAAAATAAAAATTATTATAAAAATTATGATTACTAATCAAATTTAAATTATAAAAACGTTTATATTTCATTAATTTTGAACTTTCTTGAAAAAAACGTTTTTTAAAAGTTAAATTATTAACTTTATCAAACAAATTGCTCATTATTAATTTTTTTTTCATTCAATTTTTCCTCCTCATCTATTTGTCTATAAACAGTTTTTTGTAAATGTAAAACTCCAAACAATAAAGCTTCAGCAGTTGGTGGGCAACCAGGAACATAAATATCTACAGGTATTACCCTATTACAACCTCTTACAACTGAATATGAATAATAATAATAACCACCACCGTTCGCACAACTACCCATAGATAAAACTCATTTAGGGTCTAACATTTGTTCATATAATCTTCTTATAGCAGGAGCCATTTTATTTGTTAATGTACCAGCAACTATCATTAAATCAGATTGTCTAGGACTTGCTCTAAAAATAACACCAAATCTATCTCAATCATATCTACTAACAGTAGTATGCATCATTTCAACAGCACAACATGCTAAACCAAAAGTCATTGGTCAAAAAGAACCTTGTCTAGCTCAAGAAACCACAGCATTTATAGGTGTAATTAAATAATCTACTCGCACTTAATTTTTTTAAAAAAAAAAAATTAATTAAATCTAAATTTTTTTCTTACTTTTTTAATTTTATCATTAGGTCTTTTAACACCGTAAATAGATCTTCTTCTTTTCTTACCATTAAGACTAGCAAAATCGTACACACCCCTAATACAAGTATATCTTACACCAGGTAAATCTCTAGAACCCCCGCCTCTTACCAAAACTGAAGAATGTGCTCTAATATTATGACCGACTCCAGGTAAGTGTGCAACAACTCATCTATTATTAGTTAAAATAATTTTAGCTGCCGGTCTTCTTGCTGAATTAGGTTTTCTTGGAGTAACAATTCTAGCTCTTTTTACAGCACCTTTTGCTTGAGGACAGTTTTTTAAAGCTGCTGCTCTATGATGAGCTTTTTTTTTTATTTTTAATTTCCTATTTAATTGTAAAAATGTTGACAAAATAAAATTAAAAAACATTAAAAAAATATTAAATATAAAAATTAGAACTAACATAATTTAAAAAAATTAAAAAATCCTCAAAATATAATATACTGGTTATATTAAAAAAATTTAATAAATTAAGATAAAATACACAATTATTATTAAAAAAAACTTTATTATTTTTTATTAATAGTTTATTAGATAATTTTTTAGATATTAAAAATCTTAAATTTTGTAAATAAAAATAAATAATAAAAAAATTCGAAAAAATAAAAAATAAAAATATTATTAAATTATTTTTAGAAAAAAAATAAATAAAAGTTAAAAACTTACCTAAAAAACCAATAAAAGGTGGTATTCCAGCAAAAGATAAAAATAATATAACCACATATAAATATAAAAATGGTAAATTACCAAAAAATTTTAACTCATTTAATGTTTTAAAATATTTAATATCAAAAATAAAAAAAATTAAAAATAAATTTATTAACATAAATATATAAGTTATTATATTAAAAAAAATTAAGGTAAAAGTGTATTCATTATAAAATTCAAAATAAAAATTAAACATAATATATGTGAATAGAAGTATATTTCAAATATGACAACCTAACAATTTTAAAGATGAAACAACTTTAAAAAAATTAAAAACAATGAATTTAAATGTTGGACCACAACATCCAGCTGCACACGGTGTTTTGAGATTGATAGTACAATTAAATGGAGAAATTATAGAAAAAATTGATCCTCATATCGGTTTATTACACAGAGGTACCGAAAAATTAATGGAAGATAAAATTTATTTACACTCTTTACCTTATTTTGATAGATTTGATTATGTATCTATGTTAATACAAGAACATGCTTATTGTTTAGCTATTGAATCTTTATTAGGTACATTAAATTACAGTGCTACATTTGTTCAAATTAGAACATTATATGATGAAATAACTCGTATTTTAAACCATTTATTAGCTATAGCTTGTCATGCTTTAGATGTTGGTAGTATGTCTCCAATTTTTTGAGCATTTGAAGAAAGAGAAAAATTAATGGAATTTTACGAAAGAGTTTCAGGTGCAAGAATGCATGCTGCATTCTACAGACCAAATGAAGTTAATTTAAAAGCTATATCTTCATTCTTATTAGAAGATATACTAGATTTTAGTAAAAATTGTTTTACAACATTAAATGAAATTCATAATACTTTAACTTATAACAAAATTTGAAAACAAAGATTAATAAATGTTGGTACATATTCACACGAAACTTGTATAAATTACGGTTTAACAGGTGTAATGTCTAGATCAATAGGAATTAAACGTGATTTAAGACTAGATAAACTTGAAACATATGCAAATTATTATTATTTAAATTTTAGAAGTTTTGTAGGACAAAATGGTGATTCTTATGATAGATTTTTAATAAGAATGAATGAAATGACAGAAAGTTTAAATATAATTAACCAAGTTATTAATAAAATAACAAAACATAAAACACAAAAAAAACAAATAAAAAAAACCACAAATATTAACCCACACCAAATTTTAAAATTTATAAACCCAAAACATATAAATCAAAATAATTATAAAAATGAATATATTTCTATGGAACAATTAATTAAACATTTTAAATATTGAAGTGAGGGTTTTCCAGTAAAATCTAATTGAACTTATAGAGCAGTCGAATCACCTAAAGGTGAGTTTGGTGTATCAATTATTTCAAACAATACTAACATACCTTATAAATGTAAAGTCAGATCACCAGCTTATCACCATTTACAAGTTTTACCAAAAATTTCTAAAGGTCATTTTTTAGCAGATTTAGTAGCGTTGATGGGTACTATCGATATTGTTTTCGGAGAAATTGATAGATAATTTTTAAAAAAAACTACAATATAATGAGAAAAATAAAAACAAATAAAATTAAAATTTATAAAAATTTATTTTTTAAAAAAAAATTAATAAAAAATGAAATAAAAAAAATCATTTTAAAAAGTATTTTACAAAATAAAACAACAAAACCTATTATAAGAGCAAATGCTAGTTATTTTTTATCGAAAATTAAAAATAAATATCATATATCTAAACAAAAAAATAATATTTGTATAAAAACAGGTAGAATAAAAGGTACTTTTAGTAATTTAAACATATCAAGACACTTTTCAAAAAAATTATTAATAAATAATAATTTACAAAATATAAACATACATGCTTGATAAATGGATCATAGATTAATTAATTTAATAAAACTAAATTTAATTTATAAAAAAAAAATATTAAAATATAATTTTAAAAAAAAAAATATAAATATTATAAAAATATTAATAACTTTAAATATAATAAAATATATAAAAAAAAATAATAAAAATATTTATATTTATTTAAATAATTCAATAAAACATAATTTTATTAAAAATTTATGTAAACCAAGCAAAAAAATATTTTTAAAAAACGAAATAATTAAAAAATTAACAATAAAAAAAAAATGAATTTTTTTAATATCTACTAATAAAGGTATTTTAACTAATTTTGAAGCTATTAAAAAAAATTTAGGAGGAATGATGTTATTAAAAATTAATAATGGTTAAAAATATAAATTTAATTTTGCCACCTCAATTTAATTTTATTGTATTAAAAAACAAACATAATATAAAAATAAATTTATATAATACAAATTATAAATTTAATATTTTTTTAAAAAACAAAAACAGTTTTATATATATTAATAAAGAAAATAATATTTTAAAAATAAAACATAAAAAATTAATAAATAATCAAAATTTAATAAATTCAACTATTAATTCGTTTTTAAAAATGTTGGATATTTATAAATTTGTAAAAATAAAATTTAAAGGTAAAGGTTTTAAAATAGGGTTCTATAAAAATAAAAATATAATGAATTTTTTTTTTGGATCTTCACATATAAACATATTTTTAATTAAAAATATTTTTATAAAAAAAATAAACAAATATAAATTTATTTTAAAATCAAATAATTTAAAAAATGTTAATGAAGTATCTAAAAAAATAGTAAATATAAGAAAAATTAACTTTTATACATTAAGAGGTTTAAGACAAAGTAGACAATACGTAATAAAAAGAAAAGGTAGAAAAGGTACTTTTATTTAAAAAAAAACAAATTATAAATATTTATAGATCCTAAAAATTAATAAGATAAAAACATATTTAAACCTAAAACACCATAAGTACTTTTTATTAAACCTTGAGAATGTTCAATTTTATTAATTTTTTTTGATAAATTAACCTTACCTATTTTATAAAAAAAAACCTTTTTTTTTGCATTACCGGCAACACTTAATTTACCTCTAACTTTTAAAAAAAAACCTTCAATATTTAATATAAAAATAAAAAAATACCTATAATGAAATAAAAAATGTTGAATAACATTCAAAAATTTTTTATGGTTTCTGAAGTTAATTTTATTCATTTTATTAACAATTCAATTATTTAATATTGTTATATCTCTGTTTATAAAAGAAAAACAAAAAATTTCAAACATCTCATCTATAGTGTAATTATCTTGTTGATTATCTAACATGGAAAAAGGGTAACTTTTATAATAATTTTTATAAAATGTTTTTAAATTTTTATTTAAATTTAATTTTATAAAAAAAAAAGATTTAAACATTTTTTCATAAAAATTTAAAATAAAAATATTAAAAAATTTATCAAAACTAAATTTAAATTTATTTACAAATTTAGTTTTAAAATTTTTTGTCTCGTTACTAAAAATAGGGTATAAATTATTATAACTTACTATATTATGTGAAAAATGTTCACTGTAATTAATCAAAAAACCTAATTTAAAAAAATTTAAAATATGAATATTTTTAAAAAAAATTAATGAATAAAAATTATTAAAAAAATAATTAAATAAACTTTTATTAAATAAATTTAAACATAATATTTTTTTATTTAATTTTTTTTCAATAAAAAAATAAGTATTGAAATTAAATATATAAAACATGTTAAATAAGTAAACAAAATTAAAATAAAACCATTTTAAATAAAAATTAATTTTTAAATTAAAAAAATTTGAAAATTGTTTAAAATAAATAAATTTATTTATTTTTATATTAATAATTTTGAAATTTTTAAAAAAATTTAATTTTTTTGAATAAAAATTTAATTTTTTTGAATAAAAATT
>Ga0256790_1000315_pt1 | contig 16201 bp, 14 predicted proteins | sample MC6MC0941MT_FD_190206 | JGI IMG/M metagenome (GOLD analysis project Ga0256790, IMG submission 190206) | Metatranscriptome of enriched soil aggregate microbial communities from Iowa State University, Ames, United States - MC6-MC0941-MT... | ecosystem: Environmental > Terrestrial > Soil >... | reverse complement strand
CCAACGTGCAAGTGCGCGACAACAGCAACTACGGATGGTATGAGATCGATAGCGACCGTAATGTCGTAGTAGGGGCAAATTTAGCCAACAACGCAGGTGGTAGCCTTAACCAAACAGGCGCAGCATCGGCCTTTGTCAACTGGCTTAATAATGGCGCTTACCGAGCGTCAGACGTTGGTGCTGTTACTGTGTAGGACCTCACTACACTACACATGGATTATTCTTTATAATCTAAGAAAGGTGGGCAGATATGGCTACCTATAAAGATATTTTAGACGATGTAAAATTAAGATACCGTCATACATTCACGGATAAACAAGTATTCGTTTGGTTGAATGAATCTATTGGTGAAATTTATGAAGTTATTGAATTAGATTCACTACCATACCTAATACAGACGATCTATCATGAGCACTTTTACAACCTTCCGGATAACATGGACGTGACAAGGATCAAGACGGTAACATGTCAAAAAACGAACTCAGACGTATATACTGAAATCCCTTTTGTCAGGGTAGACGATATGCAATTTACTGAGGTTAATTCACATTGGTACTCTATCGTAGGTCAAATGTTTTACATCAACATACCTGGAGAGATCATAGATAACATTCCAATATTGATATTCTGTGATTCTTTTCTGGACTCAATTACAGAAGATAACTTGAACGATAAAGTTAATTTACCTGTGAGATACCATGAAATCCTTAAGCTTGGTATCTTAGAAAGAATTGCTGAAGCTCGCAAAGATGTGGTTATGAAAAATAATTACAGCATCGATAAAGAGGAAAAGCTCACGGATTACGCATGGCAAACTAAGTTAGCGGAGCCTGAGTGGACACAGCCGATTGATAATATGCCGCGGGTATCATCCGGTCGGAGGTGCTGGTAATGGCTATATGGAAGTCACTACCGAGAGGCAGCGAATTAAGAAGAGCAAATAACTTTTCAAAGGGACTAGATACGGAGCATAGTCCTTTTTTTGTTGATGAAAATACGATGATCGATGGATATGGGTTTGATTTTGATAACTACCCTGCCTTACAAGTACGCAAAGGACGTACAAATTATGGATCAAGCGGAGGGGCGAAAACGAACCTACTCACGCGATACGGAAATAAGCACATGGTCCGTGCGGTAGGCACAAAATTGCAGTACAACAGCACGGGAACAACCTGGACAGATATTTCTGGATCATACGCAAATATAGAATGGAGTGCAGCCAACTTTGATGTTAAGGGAGCTGCACTTCTTCTTTTGAACCCGACAAATGGAGGTTACTACTGGAACGGCAGCAGCATAACGGCAATATCTCAGATGCCTAAGGGAAAGTACATCACCACAGACAATCTACGGGCTTATGTAGCTGGAAAGAGTGGAGAAGAGGATTATGTATATTACTCTAAGTTCCAGGACGCATTAGACTGGACGGCTGCAGAGAATAGTGGAACTGTGCAGTATTACACACCATCAGGCGGCCCTATAACTGGACTGTATTCTTACAACGGTGGTATATGGGTGTTTAAAAAGGACTCTTATGCCATTATCTATCATACAGGTTCAGCAGACCTTGCCTACCGACTTGTACCTATGCCTGGGAGTATCGGTTGTGTGGCTTCTAAGACGCTTGTAGAGGCAGGACCATACTTAATGTGGCTTGGCATGGATGATGTGTATGTAGGCGCTGGAGACTCAGCCAGAGGCGTAGGATCGCCTATTAAAAAGTACATCGACCAAATCAATAAATCAGCAGTTGAGAATTCCTTTGCATTCACCGTAAATAACCGGTATTACCTTTGTATCCCTACTGGATCGAACACATATCCAGATACGTGCCTAGTGTACAGCTACGAGCAACGCCAATGGCTTCCATATAGTACGAGTATCCCAAGTATGAACTGGGCTGTATCGCTTGATGGAGTGGCTTATACAGGTGATTCATCTGGTCAAACGTACAAGATGAACGATGGAACGACAGACTCAGGTCAGGCAATACCGTGGAAAGTCCAGAGTAGGCCGTTCGATGACGGTATAAAGGAAGCTGAGAAGGAATTATGGGAGATGCACATGCTTGGTCTATTCCCTTCTGGATCCACGCTAAAGGTTGAGGTATCGCCAAGGGATGACGGAACAGAATGGTATAACATCGACTATGATCCTATCGGTAACAGCGGAAACACTCAGAATAAAAATCTAATTGTACCGCTTGATACAGTCCCTTTATGTAATTACTACTCCTACCGTTTAACCGGCACTGGACCAGCCATGATCCAAGAAATTCAGCGATATTCACGTATTCAACCAACTCAATATTAAGGAGTGATCAACATGCCAGTTCCGGATATATCAGGACTTCCACCATTTGCAGACTTCAATGACGTGACTATAAAGATTAATGATCTTGTGCAGCGCCTAAGGCAGTTACTTTTGACTTTAGATACCTTGAATATAAGATCCCTACACGCCAAAGTAATTGAGGCCGAAACAATCACAGGAGATAAGATAGCTGCTAACTCAGTAACCGCTGATAAAATAGAGGTAAATGAGTTATCAGCTATATCTGCTAATTTAGGGCATATCACTGCTGGGCTAATCGAAGCGGTTCAGATATTCGGGTCATATATAGCCACGAGCCAATCATATCCGCGCGCAGAAATGAGTAACACAGAAAACATATTTGCTACGTATTCATCTCCTAGTAGCTATATAAAAATGGCCGCTGTAGGTCCGGCAAACGGCTCTCCTCAGTTCTCTGTGTCAGGTGGAGGCGAAAGTGTTTTTTTATATCAACAGGGTACGCAGTCCCTATTGCATTCCACTAAGAATTTAATGCTTAGTTCATCTAACGATATTGATTTAAGCCCTAGTTATTCAGGGAAAGTGTGGGTTTCGTTTTCTCAACTATATGACATAGATACAGGAGAATCATTGCGTAAACAACTAGATTCTAAAGCAGACAAATAAAGACGATAGTATGATATAATAGTGCCAAAATATAACAATGGGGTGCGGCATATGAAGAATATTCGCAATTTTTCATTAGTTTTGGCAGGTTTTATACTTGGGGCAGCAGTAACATTCACACCGCAAATTCAAGCGGCTACAAGCAAACTTTTAGGAAGTAGAGTCGGGAATGTATTGAATGTAAAAATTGATGATAAATCAATCGGGCAAGGTGCAGTAATCAATGGAACGACATACCTTCCGTTGAGAGTAACTGCAAATGAAATGGGATTGGAAGTGACGAAAGTGGATGCAAAAGAGGTAACATTGTCCAGTGGGTCAGAATTTCCTATTAATGATATTCCGACAATAGACAACTCAGAGAAAACGAAAAAATTACAGGAGCAGATTAGTGAACTGAATAGAAAGATTCGCAGTGCGGAAAATGTAATAGGAGATAAAGACGCGATGTTAAGAATGATAGAGCGTAGTAAAGAAATGGCGGAAGCACTTGAGAAGCAAAAGGCTGCTAATTTTGAGTATTATGATGAAGACATGTATAAAATGTATGTAGAACGTATTAATAATTCCCAAAAAATTCTTGATGAAGCAGAAACCAACCTACCAATATATAAACAACAACTCGCCGACCTCGAATCTCAACTGGCTGAGCTGCAAAGTCCGTGAACGTAGTTTTTTCTCGACATGCACTAAAAAGGTGCAAGCAACAAAATATTAATGTCCCATGGTTAAAGAAGGAGCTATCTAATCTACCAGTTTTTGAAGGGAAAACACGATGAATCAGCAAGCAAAACTGTGTTGCTGTTATCAATGGTAAAGATGGTTTTCTATTTGTAATTACTGTTAATCATCTACGAAAATACAAGGAGAAGAACGGGGCAGTCATGAAGAACTTTTGATTGTATTTAACAGAGTTTTAAGAAGAAATTGCTTTAAAGGAAGCATTAAATAATGTATAATTGATTATATTAAATAAGGGAGGCGCTACCCTCCCTTGATAACGGAAGTGAGTCACTCACGGCGCGCATCAAAGCGATACGAAAACCCACCGTAGGCGGTCAACCTTTAGCGGTGGGTTTTCGCTTGTTACGTTTTCTAGCCCATCGGTATAGCTTACGACTACTAAACCAAAGGCTTAGTATTGTAGCAATTACTTTCAGGACAAAGTAAATCGCACCAAGAGTTGTCAGGGTATCACCTCCCTTACAGAAGGCTACGCCGTGACACCCACCCCGTTATCTGGAAAATATTATATCATAAAGGACTCTCATTAAGAGGGTCCTTTTTGTATTACAAAGGAGTGAGACTATGGCCGCAAATGTATATGACCAAAGTATACGCCAATCCTTGAATGACAAAGGAATAGGCAATGGTCAAATCGGATATAAGAATGGTTATGTCACAGTAAATGGACAGAATTTCATGAAAGCAGACAAGAATTACAATGGATCAGCTTATACCAGTGCTCAGAATTTTAATAATGCTTGGAATAGTTATTCTGCTCCTAAGGCAACTACACCAACTACACCAACTACGACATCGAGTTATAAAGCTCCAACAGTCACACCTGGAAGTGTGGGAGTAAGATCGGCATTACAATCATCTGGATATAACCCTAGTTCGATAGGGTATAGCAATGGCACTGTGACCTTAAATAACCAACCCTTTGTTACGCCATCGGCGAATGTAAATGGAACGACTTATACGGACCCGACTACTTATAAAAATGCTCTTAGCAACTACCGGATCGGAGATTTACAGAATCAAATTGTCAATAATACGAATCTACCAACGAATCAATACACATCACAAATTGATGATACGATCAAGTATTTAATGGATTTTGCTAAAAATCAGCAAGTATCTGATCCATATGATACAGCAGAATATAAGGCGTATCAGGCACAGTCCGACAGACGCGCCCAGCAGGGCATTAGAGCTGCTCAGGAATCCATGGGATCATCTGGATTCGGAAGGTCTACAGCGCTTGGAGAACGCGCTCAGGGTATTCAGAACGAGCAAACGGAGTATCTTGAAACTCAGGTGATTCCAGCAATCTTGGCGGCTGAGAGAGAGCGACAGCAACAGCAGTATTCCAACATCTCTAACTTGTTGTCGCCTTTAATGAGCCAACAGTCATATGCTGATAATCGATCACAGACAGAACTCGGTAACGTATATAACGCACTAAATGCGGTTACCAGTGAACAGCAAAGAGGATATGATAACGCTCGAGCTGATGCTGCTTTAACTGGTACGTATTTAACTCCAGCACAGCAGGAAGCTATTAATACATTACTTGGCCTGAAACAACAGGCAGAGGTTAAAGGAACGACTAAGGAGCAACGTGATGTATTAACTAAACAGGCTGATGCAGTGAGAAATAACATGATTATGCTCGGTCTGGATCCTACACAGTATGGACCTAATGTTAGTTACAATGTTGCTTCACAAAATACTCCAGGAAGAACACTTCAAGGGCAACAACTTGATATGCAGAAAGAACAATTCGATTATCAGAAGGCTAGGGACGCGATAACAGATAAGCAGTGGCAAATGAAATTTGATGAGGATGCACGACAATTTGGTCTGAACTATGCCCTTAATCAGTTACAAGAGTCTAATCAGAATGCTTATAGACAGGCTAATCTAGCACTTTCTCGAGATCAGTTTGATTGGGATCAAAACAAAGATATTGTCAATGCTGAAGCAAATACACTAGCTAAAGCAGGACAATCAATGTCAATTCAAGATTATACAAAAACATATGTTAACCCAATAGTTCAAAGAGATGAAGACGGGAACATCATAAACAAAAATGAAGTCATAGCAACTGTTCTAGCTGGGAAATATGGAGATAACGATACTGATTCAGCATTTGGTCAATACAGTATTTACAAAACCGATATAGATAATTATAAAAAATTCATTAAAGAAAATGGCTACTCGGGAAACTGAGTAGCCCCGGTAACTCCGGGGCCTATAACAACTATTACAAAGCAGCGAAGGACGCAAAGGCCAATCCTGCAAATTATCAGACGGCAAAGAACTCGGTTAGTAAAGCTATCTCGGATCTTGGTCTTTCCCAAGATTGGCTTGAACCTACGCTTGAACTTGTAGCAAGAGAATCATCATTTAACCCCAACGCGAAGAATCCAAAATCTACCGCTAAGGGGTTATTTCAATTTCTTGACGGGACCAGGAAGAATTACGGAGGTAGCAAGGTAGACTGGAGTGATCCATACCAACAATCTTTAGCTGGGCTTAAATATATACAGGATCGTTATGGAACACCTGAAAAAGCACTGCAATTTTGGGATAAAAACAAATGGTATTAAAGTGAGGTGTGGGAATGTCAAAGTATGATGAATTAAGAAAAGCCATGGGACTACAACCAGAAGATGAATCGAAATCAAAAATTGAACAGTATAGAGCGGCTAAAGGATTAGATAAACAGAACATATCATCAAGTAACGATCCTATTTCTAGCAGCAAATACAACGATCTTAGGATGGACATGGGTATTATTCCAGATACAAGACCAAAGGTATCTAATCCAACACCTACACCAGTAGATAATACTAAGGGCGACTATAAAATGTCGGACCTGATTCCAAAATATGAGGCTGCAAAACCGTTGAACCTTATTGATTCAGTGATAAAACAGGGAGAACAGAAACAAAAACAAGATCAACAACAACGAGATTTAGCAATGTCGCAAATACAAAATATGACCCCTGAAGAATTTAAGATGAATTCATTCAACAATGTGGTTAAACAAACGGAAAAGTTCGGATCACTGAAACCTGAGACTGAATACCAAAAAAGAATGAGGGATATTGAAGTATCAAATCTCCCGGCTCCTATTAAGGAATCATCTAAATATCTAACTGGCTTATTCTACGATACTGAACCAGGCAAGTTTATCTCCAGAGTAGGTAGTATGCCTGATTATATAATGAGCGGCGGCAATCCAGTTACCGTCCGTCCAGAATTAGAGTCTGCTACGGCTAACAAGATTGCAGATATTCTAGGAAGTGGGCTTGCTCTAGCCGCTCCAACTGGTGCTCCTATCGGCTCCGGGCCTATCGCAGCACCATACAACGCGGTTGATAATGTAATCGCTACATCTCCTAAGTTACAAAAGGCTGAGAGTGCAATAGCAAATACATTAACTGTCGGTGGCAAGATTAAACCACAGACAGCGCAAGCAGTAACAAGAGAAGTCATGAGAGAAGGCGCAGCAGGGTCACTACAAGGCCCTGCTGCTGCTTTAATGATGGGTCAGCCAGATAATAAGGAACTTGCTGAATCTGCTTTGTACGGTGCTGTAGGAGGCGCTGCATTGGGTGGAGCAATACCATTAGTCGCACAACCTATTAAAACAGCCATGAATAACCGTAGAGTTGGACAAGCGTTAATGGAAGGTATTAATAATACTGAACTTCCAACAGTCCCAACGTCACGGATAATCAGTCAAGCTGATGTATCACCAGGAATGCAGGTTGATAACTATTTTAATAATCTCATGAAAACATCAGGACCAACTATAGCGAGAGTTTCAAAAGGGGCATCACTAGAAACCATACTTAATGATATCAAACCTGTAGTAATTGAGAGAATGACACCACCTTTAGAAAGTCCGCGTGAACTGTCTAAATGGATTCAATCTAATATGGGTGGTGATATTCCATTAAACGAGATCCGTAAAATGGACTATGTGCAAATGAGCAATCTAGCCAATGACATTAAGAACAACATGAATCTGGAACAAGTAGCAAATCAAGTTGCAAATGAAATGGGATATGACCTTCAGAGAGCTCTTAGAGGACCACGCAATATATCGCCTGATGCTTTACAACGCGGTCGTGAGTCTTTACGTATGCGCGAAGTCGCAGGTGCACCTGATATAGTTAGAAGGCCAAATATACTGTCTGAAGTACAATCGCGTGATGTACAATCGCTTGTTGAACCTGTTACAACACCTAAGATCACTGAACCACCTATTGCAAGAGTAACAGAACAGGTTTCACAAGAACCTATACAACGCGGGTTTGCTTCAACTCTTAGAGCTTCAGAGAAGGCACCGAAGGAATTTTCACAACAGCTTAACTCTACCTACACACCAATTACTAACGCCGAGACTGTTCAGAAAGCTAATGTCAGGATTTCTGATGATGTTAACGAAGCAACACGTTTCGTATTGTCAGATTCTCGCTTTGATGCTGACAAGTCAGTCATGGCCCAACGGTTGATTGATCACTATAATCAAAAAGGCAATTATCAGATGGCCGTATCTGTCGCTGATAAGGTGGCTACAGAAGCGACTAAAGCAGGTCAAGCGATACAAGCATTATCTATTTACAATAAATTGACGCCTGAAGGAATACTGATACATGCGAAACAATTGGCTAACAAAGTGAATGAGAATGCTCCTAAATTCGCCAAGGAAGCTGTCATAACCGAAAAAATGGCTGCTGATTTAACCGATCTTGCAGCGACTACTCAGAAAATGACAGGTGTTAAGAACTTATCAAATGACGTTATGGATATATTAGATCGAGCCAAATCGGGTGAAAAACTTACTTCGGTAGAGACGGATCAACTTAAAAGATTTGTAAATGAATCTAAGCAATTTATCAAAGAAACTACTAAGCCGCCTAAGCCACCAAAAGCACCAGCACAGCCAAAGGATAAGCGTGTTAGGGAAGCAGTTACTACGTTCCTTGATGCGCAGGAACAGGCTGCGAAAGAGCGTCTCAGATCACGTGGTGTACAGGTAAGCTCCATGCCATTAGATATTTGGGCCGACTATGCCGTTATTGGTGCAGCTAAGATGGGTAAGGGTGTTGTTAAGTTTGCTGATTGGTCTGAGGCTATGGTGAAGGAACTTGGCGAGGAAATACGACCTATGTTGAACCAACTTTATGATCGTGCTCGAGAGACGTTCGAGACATCCACGAAAAAAGTTAGCAAGCAAACCATTAGTAACGCTGAACGCCTAACAGAAAAGATTATAAAAACTAAAGAAATTGCTCCGGAAGAAGCAGAACAACTTATGAACTTAGCACAACGTGTATCAGGTTTGTCCGGTGAAGAGAAACGCCTAGCATCTCAGGATTTACAGGCCATTCTACAGCAACTAGATAGGCCTACAACTCTTAAAAAGATTAGCACGGCTCAGACTATGGGGCAGCTTCTTAATCCTAAAACACACGTCAGAAACGTTGTAGGTAACGAATTGTTTTACCGAGTAGAACGGTTGAATAAACTCTTGTCTACTCCGATTGATATTGCTCGTTCTAAACTAACAGGCGGTGAACGGTATGTTACATTTAAGACGAACAACCAGGGCCAATTCTGGAAAAACTTCATGGAAGGTGCAAAGGCAGGTTGGAGAGGTGTTAACATCAACGGTTTACAAACTCAATTCGATCTAGCAAGCCAGGCATTCCGAGGTAAGTATAACCCATTAGCTTACATGGAGAAGACGCTAGGAGCTGCGCTAAGAGGTTTTGATAACGCCGCATACATGAGGGCGTATAACAATACTTTGGGAGAGATTGGAACTCTTGATGCCATCAACCGCGGAATAAAGCCTACTAAGGAATATGTACAGAAGTTTATCTCCAAAGCTGATGACAACATCATACAAATTGCTGATGAATACGGAAAATACGTAACGTTCCAGGATAATAATGCACTATCTAAAGCATTGTCAGCCACTAAACGTGGACTTAACTTTCAAAAAGACTTCGGTATTGGTGATCTTATATTGAAGTATCCAAAGACTCCGGGTGCATTGCTTATGAGAGCACTAGAATACAGTCCTGCTGGATTCCTAAGAAGCGCTAGTATTCTTGCTAAACCTATACTGAAGAAAGGTGCAGAAGCTGCTCCTGCAGAGGTTACACAAGCATTGACGCGCGCAATTATCGGTACGTTTGGATTTTCTGGTCTCGGATATTTTTTATTAGACAAAGGAATAATCACAGGTGATGCAAGTCGTGATAAGGACATTCGAAATCTGGAACAAGCTGCAGGAAAAGGAGCGTATCAAGTGAATTTATCTGCTCTTAAAAGATTTGTTGAGAGTGGATTCAACCCGGACAATGCCAAAATACTTGAAGGTGATCTTTTATACACTTATGACTGGGCTCAACCTGTATCTGTAGGTATTGCAATGGGAGCCAATATGAGAGGTAGCAAAGATAGTAACACCGCTGCAGGACTTGGAATGAATCTGTTAAATAACGTCTCAAGTGGTGTGAATACTCTAACAGATCAATCAGTATTACAGGGAATAGCAAGGGCGGCCGAAGGCTATCCAGGACAAACCGTATCAGATAAAATACTCGATGTATTGTCAGAAGTTCCGTCATCATTTACACCTTCTATGCTTAATCAAATCAAGCAGTTAATGGACAACACTCGCCGTGAAACGTATTCACCAAATAAGTTGGAACAATCATTAAATAAAGCTCAGGCAAAAATACCTGGACTTGCTCAGCAGTTGCCGGCACAATTTGATACTCTTGGTAATGAGAAACAAACATATCAGGATAACAATTTATTTAATGTACTTTTGAATCCAGGATTTCCATCACGCTATAAACTTTCTCCAGAGGCCAAAATGATTGTTGATCTTATAACTGAAACCGGTGACGAAACTCTTGCACCACGTGTTCCCGGAAAGTCAGTACAAGGTAATAAGCTTACTGGTGAACAATTCTCAAGACTGTCACAACTACAAGGAGAGGAAACAAAAAAACGTCTTAGCAAAATAGATCCGGATTCAAAGACAACATCAAAGGTTAAGAAAGTTCAAAAAGCTCTCACCAAGTCATCAGAGAAGGCGAAGAAAAACATAATCAAGGAATATGAACTTAATAAAGTCGAGAATTAGGGGCCTCCGGGCCTCTTTTTCATGGAGGGAACAATGATTGAATTTGACGAATCTGAGCACCTCTACTATACCGATGTATCTCACGTAACACTGGATTTTATCTGTGATATGTACGGTTCAGAAGTACGCGATATGCTCCTTGTACCAAAGGCGGTGGAGGATGTACGACTTTCTGATAGATATACTAAGCACGCTATTTAAACATGGGTGGTCCCTGTCTTCGGCAGGGGCTATTGTTTTTCTATTGCTGAAGCAGAGGAAGATTAAGAAGAGATTGAAACGCTTCTTCCCTTGGATGTTTGCAGAGGAGAATGATGTCCGTAATTACATGGGAAATCAGTTAGTCATTATGGAAAATCAACAAAAAATCATGATCGCCTTGGGGGTGGAACCTTGTGCAGATGGGCCTATGACGAAATCAAACGTACAGGATCTGATGAACTCAAATACGTTATCGAACTTATTACAGCCGGCTACAAACCGGGAGGAGGTCAAACACATGAAGATAGTAGTATTCGACGCATGCCACGGAGGAAAGGATCCCGGAGCATTAGGAACGACAGGGACGCGTGAGAAAGACTTTGGATTAATAATGGCCCTGAAACTTGAGAAACGGTTAACTGGTAGTGAGATCACGCCAATATTAACAAGAAAAAACGACACATTTCTGGAGCTAGACTACCGTGCTCATATCGCTAATAACTTGAAAGCTGATGCCTTTATTTCAATTCATGCTAACAGCAGCACTTCAAATGCCAGCGGTACAGAGACATGGTATACACGTGTAAGCTGCCAAGACTTTACGGAGATCATTCATAAACACTTAGCAGCAGCAACTGGATTAAAAGACCGTGGTGTAAGACTCGGCAATCTTGCCGTAACTAGAGAAACAAAAATGCCAGCTTGTTTATTGGAAGTTGGATTTATCAACAACCGTGAAGACGAGGCTAAACTATTTGATACATCATTCCAGGATAAAGTAGTTGATGCGATTGCTAAGGCACTATTTGAATATTTCAAGATAAAGGACCGTCCGGAACAGAAAGACGTTCCATATCCAGAGATGGAAGTGACGGTACGAGCACATGAAGATCAGACCTTTATAGGATACAACATCAAGAATACAACATGGATTCCGTCACGACCTATAGGAGAATTGTACGGAGCTCAGGTTGGTTATTCTAATAAAAAGGTTACTATTAACGGTACACCTTTAGAAACACAGCTAATCAACGGACTAGGTTATGTAACAGCCCGTGATTTCAGTAATGCTCTAGGCGCAAAAATATTCTGGGATAAAGCTAATCCAAACAGAGTCGATATCTATAAAGGAGCGTGATATAAGTGAATATTATCGAATATATCCAACCCTATCTTGAGGATATTATAAAGAACGTTGTCGGCATCTTAGCATTAATAGTACTATCTTCATTTGCTTTACTACGAACTAAAATTAAAGTATGGATCGATACTAAAACTTCTGCCAACCAACGCGAATTACTCCATAAAATTGCTAATGAGGCATTCGCTTACGCCGAAACAGTATATAACTCCGAACCAAGCAGAAATAAGCTAAGTCAAGCATTTATATATGCTTCGAATAGGCTGGGTAAATTGGGTATAAAGGTTACAGAAGAAGAAATTAATGCAGCAATTGAAAAAGCTGTTCTGGAGTACAATGCACAGAAGAAAAAGGCTAGTTAATCATGTGATTGCAACCAATCTACAATTAAGTATAGTTTTTTGCAACCATTTCGAATATGACTCGACGGTCCATCCAGTCACCGACCACTACTGACCCTGCTTTATGGCAGGGTCTTTTTTGTGTTATTATGGAATAAAAACGAACAGGTGATCGTATGTTACCACATGACGAATACAACCTATCTTTAGCTGATCCAGTTGCGCGTTACATGCATCAAAGCGGCAGGAGGATAAATTGCACACCTGAAGATATTCTAGACATGGCCGGTAGTAATCAACAATTAGTATCGTGGTATTTTACAAGTTTGTCTTACCTAAAAGAAAGAGACTTTTACCGAAGCTGGGATGAAGTTCCTGAACCACGTGAAGGAATGTATGCGTATATCCGTAAGGGAAGAACCGTACATGGTTATATGTATGGTAAAGATAGGTGGATCGACATGGGTTCGATGACGGATGATATGTATTAGACATAAAAAGCCATACTGATATAGCATGGCTTTATTGTTGTATCGAACATTATTATAAAAATATTACTTTGGGTAACATCTGGGTAATATCATGATCTAATATGATTTAATAAAAACAATAAAATATTACAATTCATATCTTGAAAAAAATGAGGTAAAGTACTTATTACCTTTGATTTTCCGTTAGTATCAAATAAGGACTAAAAGATGTTACAATTAGGGGCAAGCATGGAAATAATGATTTACCTTCAGCTTAAAACGCCTTGTTTAAAGGGATTCCGGTTTATAAAATCGCGTTGGGGTAATAATTGGGTAACAATGGGTCAAAATTAGATGCTTCTTATGAGGTCTGCGAACTTTTTGGAAGCCTCTTTTTTCATCGGTTTTGTAACATGCATGTACACATTTTTTGTTGTGCTATCATCTTTATGTCCTAACCGGTCCATAATTTCCTGTAACCCTACGCCAGCTTCTGCTAAAAGTGAAGTATGTGTATGTCTAAATGAGTGCGGTGTTATATCAGTGCTTAGTCCTGCAATTTTTAGTAAGCGAAGTATTCTCTTACCGATTTGAGTTAGAAACTCAGGGTAACCATAATGGCTCTCCATTTTTGCAATAACAAAATCTTGATCATGATAAATATTTCGATAACGCATTTTTACTTCATTTTGTTTTGCTCGATGGTTTTCTAGGGCTTTTATCAAATCATCATCTATTTCAATTGTACGAATTGCACTTTTTGTTTTTGGTGTAACTAACTGATAGCTTCTAATTTTTCCAGTTGGATTGTAAGTGGTTTTGGTTATTGAGATAGTCTTCTCTTCAAAATCAATATCTCTCCACTTTAATGCGCATAATTCTCCTACGCGCATCCCGGTGTAAGCTAACATCATACATATGATATAATCCCGTTCTAATCCCTTTGTTTTTGCAGTTTCCAATAACAGGACTAATTCTTCTTTTTCTAAGTATTTTATTTCTTTTTCTTTTTTTTCAATATCCTCAATGGTTTGAATCTCCTTCGGCACATAAGCAAATTGAGAAGGATCTGATTTTATTACACCTTTTTTAATTGCCAATTTAAATAACATTCTTCCTGTTCGGTGAGCACCATCGATCGTATTATCGGCATATTTCATTTTGCCATCTTTGTATCCATTTTCTTTAAGATCATTCAAAGCTTCTTGATAGTCATCTGGAGTTATATCTTTCATCTTCAAATATCTAAAGTATGGTGTAAGCATCTTAACTTCAAAGGTTCTTATCCTAACCGTTCCTGGCTTAACCTTTCCTGTAGATTCATAATATTTCAACCACTGCTTAGAGAATTCTTCGAAAGTAATATTAGATTCTTTAACATAAGATCCTTCTTTAAGCTGAGTTAGCAAGATAGCAGCAGCATCTTGAGCATCTGCCTTAGTGTCGAATCCTCCACGTTTAATTTGTTTTCGTTTTCCCGTGGCCGGATTGATTCCAGCAGGAATGATAAAAGCCCATTTAGCACCGCATTTGCATTTTTTATCTTTAGGGCATGTACAATGTGGTTTATAAAAATGTCCTTTCATATTGCTCACTCCTTTGGATGTATTGTAGGCGAGATTTAATTTAAAAACCATACCCTTATTGGATATGGTTTTAATCTTCTAAAAGAAGAATTCGATAAATGCATCAATGTAACCTGATTTAAATGCATTCACTGGCATATTCTCTGATCCGAAATTTACCGAATAATTTTTTTTGATTTCATCAACTGTCGGTAAATCCCCGCAGTCACCATCATCAGGACCAAAACAAACAAAATCTATATCTCTATTGTCATAAATTCGATTAGCTATATTATATACTTCTTCCTTACTCATATCTTTTGAATATGTATAGTTATCAATTCCGGATTCAAATGATTTAGCTGCATCTTCTCCCCAAACTCTTCCCCATTCATATGATTTTTTAGCAGATTCGATATATTTTTCTTTTCTTATTTCATAGTCACTAGATTTATTGAATTTAGCATCTATGAATTTAGAAAAATCTATAATATATATAAATGAATGAAAAATTCCCACAAACAAGACAATACCCAAAAATAAATATCCAAGGACTCTCCGATTCACAAAATCACCTCTTCTCGTAAACTCATTACTTAGCTTTTACATTTGTTAATTCAACAAACCATCGTTTGTCATTATCATCGTATATTTCAACTTTTTGATTTAGAATAAGCGGTGTATCGTATCCATTGTTTTCAAAAGTTAATTTACCTCCGTTTCTCCAGTTAGCAGATAAAAGAATATATACTCCAGTTTCTTCATCTCTAGTAATACTAGATTTAAGCTTATAATTTTTAGTATTATTCTCATTATTGTAAAAATTTACATAGTAATCAGCGGTATATCCTGTAGTCTCAAAGTAATTTCCTATTTGATGACCATAGATTTTAGTACCAAGAGAATCAATACCTAAAAAAACTAATAAAATAAAAACCACAATCCAAGTTTTAATTGTGCTATTAATTTGTTTCTTCTTAAAGATAAAATGGTTCAGTATTGAGTATGTAATAAAAATTGCCAATACAAAAATTATAAATCTCATGAAATCATCTTCTAATCTAATCCCCATCGGCTGAGGTACTTGCTATAACATTTTTTTACTAACTTCATTATTTTACCATATCATAATTAGTACTAATTGCACTCCCATTTTCGACAAATCGTGATACATTTTAAAGAGCGAGGTAATAACAGCGCTGTTAGTTTACTACTTAGTGAACTTACCTTCGGTCGGAGCAGCTAACGCTACTCTTACCTACTTATAACAATCCATTCATATAGATCATCAATGCTACATCCTAAGGCTTTCGAAATTGTCTTAGCTGTAGCTAACATCATTGTGCGTTTATCGTTGGCGTATTCTGATATTTGGGTCTTACTAATACCAGTTACGTCACTTAACCACTGCTGATCTTTACTGATCCTATGAAGCAATTGCTTAAGTAGGCATCGACCAGGTTTGTACACCATGATCATGCCTCGCTTTTAAATTTGTTGTTATGCGCTAGTTCGCTAAATATATATATAAATATAAGCGAATAGGAGTTGCGGCGAATGTCGAATGAAGAACTAAGAAATTTTGTCCTTCAGGCGAGCAAAAGCCAACTCAT
>Ga0256790_1000289_pt1 | contig 17191 bp, 18 predicted proteins | sample MC6MC0941MT_FD_190206 | JGI IMG/M metagenome (GOLD analysis project Ga0256790, IMG submission 190206) | Metatranscriptome of enriched soil aggregate microbial communities from Iowa State University, Ames, United States - MC6-MC0941-MT... | ecosystem: Environmental > Terrestrial > Soil >... | reverse complement strand
CGACTCTTAAAAAAAATATGTTTAATTTTATCTGTTGGCATCAGCCGTCCAAGTTGAACCATCTTTTAAATACAGAATGGTTAATTTACTTGCTGTAATTCTTATGTAATGTGTTTCGGTAGAACCAATCATCACTGCAGAATTTTCGTTTTTCTCAATTTCGATTCCTGTAATATCAGGAATACTGTCCGAAAATAAGAAGTTGTATTTATCGCCTACTTTTACAACCTGTACGTGTCCGTTGTCATTCGATTTACTTTCATCGCCGTTGGCAAATGTTACTTTACCGTTGTATCTACCAATAAAAAAATCGTTGTTTGCTGGATCGTCATCATCACTACATGCTGTAAAAACAAAGATTGATAAACATAAAATTCCGAAAATCTTTAAAATACTTTTCATAGCTTTTTAATATTTAATGTTACAATGTATATAAACCAAGCATTGTGCCACAACATGAATATCGCTAATTAAAGGTGGTGTAATTTATCAGAAATATAAATTATGGTTATTTTTTCTACAAAAAGTGTAATTTATCGTGCTAAAAACTTCTTTAGGTATACAGTTGCAAGCATTGCACCAATACCCGCCATGCCCACACCAACCAATACAGGTGAATTATAAGCATAACCAAGTGTGATTGGAATTCCACCTAAATAAGCTCCTAAAGTATTACCAATGTTGAAACTTGCTTGTCCGGCTGCTGCGGCAATATTTTCAGATCCTTTTGCAGATGTAATCAGCATCATTTGCAGTGGTGATCCAATAGTAAAGGCAACCAAGCCAGTAACAAATGCCATTACATAAGCTAACGATGTTATGTGTGCCGTAAAATAAACCGTAACAAGTGTAAGTGCCATAGTGGTAAAACAAGCAATAGCTGCTTTTGTAGGCGAAATGGTATCTGCCAGTTTACCGCCTAAAATGTTTCCAAAGAACATTCCCAAACCAACTAAAACCATAATAAACGGAACACGGTCTTCTTGTAAACCGCCCACTTTTGTTACCATTGGCGATATATAGGTGATCCATGAAAACAAACCACCTGTTCCAATAGAAATAACAGCGACAATTATCCAAGCTTTCGCCTGTTTAAAATAAGAAAGTTGCTGTTTTAAATCTCCATTTGTTTTGTTATTGATATTTGGCAGCCAAAAATAGATACTTGCAATGGTAATCAATCCCAAAGCCGCAATAATTCCGTAGGTAATTCGCCACGAATAATGATGCCCAATGTAGGTGCCAAGCGGAACTCCTGCTAAATTTGCAATGGTCATACCCGTGAACATAAAGGCAATTGCCTGTGCTTCTTTTCCTTTTTGAACTAACTGTGCCGCAACTACCGATCCTACACCAAAAAAGGCTCCGTGTGGCAAGCCCGACATAAACCGGCTTATTGCCAATGTGTTGTAATCGGGTGCAATGGCAAACAATCCGTTAAAAACTATAAAAAGCAATATTAATAATAATAACACTTTTTTCGGAGCAATCTTTCCCGTAAAAATGGTTAAAATAGGCGCGCCAACCACAACACCCAATGCATATAAAGCAATAAAATGGGCTGCTTGGGTAATTTCAATCTGCTGGTCTTTGGCAATATCCTGCAAAATTCCCATCATGGTAAATTCCGTCATACCAATAGCCAGTCCGCCAAATGCCAAAGCAATTAATCCTTTATTCATCATCTTAAAATATCAATTTGCAAAGGTAGTGCTTACTTTACAAAACCGCTGTGCCCAAATAAACTTCTTTTAAAGGCAGCGTTGTTTTAACGTTATCATTTGTATTAATTAGAAAAAAAATATAAAAAATTAATAGCTGGTGTATAAAATTTAAATGGAATTAATATATTCGTACTATTAAAAATTAAAATAGTTAAAAGGCTAAAAAGCACATTTAATATGAAACAGAGTATGTCTGAAGATCAACAGTTTATTTTTGATTCTATTTACACGCAGGTACGTTCAGGATTTTATAGTTTAGAGGATATTAAGAACAATATTATCGAAGAAATTGAAGATAATGGTTTTGAAGACGAAATTTCCGAAGATTGGGCATACGAACAGATTGATCGTGTGAACGAAGAGCTTTTAAAGGAAAGTGAATCTTGGGGCGAAAACACGCAAACCACACGTTTAATTGCTGCTTTTGATGAGTTGGCAGAATCTAAAATTATTGCACTTCATTATACAGGATTTACCAATGATGACGGGGAATATGAAGTTACTGAAGTAGAGCGTACTTTGATTGATAACGACGAAAAATCGGAAGGATACTGTTTTTACCACGGTCAGGATATGGAACGCGCAGTTCGTGGCGAAGGTTTGTACATTAGTTTTCAAAAGATAAACAACGTAAGCGATGTAGTTAGCAGAGAAGTTGCCCAAAAAATTGTGGAAGTTTTACAAAAGCACGATTTAAAGGTTGATTGGAACGGCAAAGCCGCAACCCGCATTTTTCTGCCCGATTTTAAATGGGAACGAATTTATGACGAAGACGATCGCGATTTATTGAATTACAACTATGTAATTGACGCAATTTTACTTAATAAATAATAAAAAGCCACTCATTGAGTGGCTTTTTTAATTAACTAATTCTAAAAAAATGTAATCATAAGCGGTTTTGTTCGTCTGTTTTTTCTATTCTTTGAGCCGTTTTTAACGATTGGTTTCCGAATTGGTATCGCAACGTAATCATAAAATTTCGGGTATCGGCAGCATCTAAAAAGTAATTGTTCTGGTTGGCGTATTTTGTACTGATCTTTGTTTTTTCGCTGTAAAAAATATCGTTAAAAGCAATCGATGCATCTAACTTTTTATTAAAAAACTTGCGTGTCATTTGTAACGATGTGCTTGAAAAGCTTGATATGTTAAACGTTCCTTGAATGGTTGGCGATGTATAAAAGAAACTCGTGTTTAAAACCCAGTCGGCAGCTTGGTTTAACTGAATCTGTACGTTGGTTCTTCCGTTAAAAGTCAGTTTTTTATTCTCGTACAATTGGTTTTTTAAATCCCAAAAATATTGTTGGCGGTATTCGGTATTCGTACTTAGATCGACAGATAACTTTGCAGAAATTTCAAAGTTTTTGTAAAGTTGCAATCCTGCAGCATTTTCAGATTTTATATTGGTGTATCGGTACATTAAATTTTTGGTTTCGGGAATTTGAAAGTTAATTTCCATGGCAGGAAATTTCTCATAACGGAAATAAGGCGTTATAATTGCGTTTTTAAAGCTATAATTTAATTCGATATTATGCGTAATGGTTGGTCGCAAACGCGGATCGCCTTGAAAATATGAGAATTCGTTATAATAAGATTTTGCCGGATTTAACCAAGAATAATAAGGTCGTGTAATTCTTTTTCCGTACGAAATTCCCAAGTGGTGGGAATTCTGAAAATTATACTGCGCATACAACGTAGGAAACCATTGTAAATATGACTGTTTGTTTACATCGGCAGGTTGTTTTACCACGCCTTCCAACTGTGTATATTCTGCACGTAACCCGGCTTTAAAAGACCATTTTTCCAAATCGTAACTAAAACTGCTGTACGCTGCATAGTTGTTTTCGGTATAATTAAAGTCGTTGCTTTTATCAGGATTCAACTGTAAATTTCCATTATCATCATCAGAAAAAAGCATGGTGAAATCAGACGAAATGGTACTGAATTTTAATCCGTTATCCCACATAAATTTGTCTTTTTTGTACGAATCATCAACCTGAACTGCAAAAACCTGCGTACTGCTTTCTTCGTCATTTGTAAATTGATTTCTTGACGTTGGATATTGTGTGATGATATTCTGAAACTTGGTTTTTGAATTGTTGGTAAATTGTGCGGTCGATGAAAATGTATGATCTTTTATTTTCTTCTGAAATTGAGCGTACGCATTGATCTGATTGTTGTTTTCGTTATGATCGTTTATCGTGTTAAACTGTGAAATTACATCGTTTGCATTGTTCGTGATTACGGTTGGAATGTTGTATAAACCGTGCGAATTTGGCTGATAAAATCCGTTGATTCCTACATTAAAACTGGTTAACGAATCTTTTTCATAACCAATCATGGCGTTCCAAGTGTTCTGCGATTTGCTGGTGTCTTTACGGTTTGTAATGGTTCTCCAGGTAGTAGCATCTTCTTCGTAAAAAACGTAATCTTTGCTTTTGCGAACGTAATTTCCTCCACCATGATAATAGCTTGCAGCAAAATTCCATTTGCCGATATTGTAAAAATTGCTTATTCCGGCTACACCTTTGGCATACATACTTTGCTCGTATTTACTGAAAAGCGTGCCTTTGTACCCCAACAGTTTGTTCTGTTTTAGTTTGATGTTTACAATGGCAGCGCCCGATGCTTCGTACTGTGCCGGCGGATTTGTAATAACTTCAATTGCCTGCAATTCGTTACCCGGAGTGTTTTCCAGCAACGTTTGCAGTTCTTGCGCTGACATCATCCATCTTTTATCGTTAATAGTAACCAGAACACTGCTGTTGTTGCGCACCTGCAAACTACTGTTTTTAACGGTGATGTTCGGTGTACGTTTTAAAATTTCCCAAGTATTTAAATTGCTTAGCGAACTGTTTTCAACGTCAAAAACCATACGGTCTATTTTCTGTTTTACTTTTGGTCGTTTAACACTGATGGTTAGTTCAGATAGTTGTTCTTCTAAAGGAATCAGATATAACGTTAATCCGTTCTTTTGATCTTCGGTAGAAATTTGCTGTTGCAACGGTTGATGAAAATCATCATTAATATCCAAAATAATTTCCGGTTGATCTGTAATAATTTCAAAGTTTCCCAATGAATCTGTTGCAACCGATTGCTGATAGTTTTTTGAAACATCAAGAATTCTAATTTCTAAATACGCAACAGGAATATCGTCTTTTGTATAAACCGTGCCGCTAATATTTTGTTGCTGTGCCCAAATCTGCATACAGCATAAAAGCATCAAAACAAGTGTAATTTTTTTCATGTGATTATTTTTTACAAATGTGTGGCTATTTTTGCAGTGCGTGGGTTAACGAACGGTTAATGGGCGGTTAACGTGTTTTTACACATAATAGTTTTTTTATATTTGTTACTGATGAAAAACGTAAGAAAACATCCTATCATTTATTTTTCGCTGCTGTTTGTGGTACTCGCTGCAATACAGTCGTACTTTTTGTACAATACCGTTTTGCTGAAAAAAAACGAAATTAAAAGTAAAGCCAAAGAAATATTTGAAAAGTCAACGGTTGATTATTCGTTTTTGGAAGATACCCGTTGGGATGAAAGTTTATATCTGTGGCAAGAATTCGATAGTAAAGCAGCTGCCCAACAGCATTTTGAAACAGAAATGAAATTGAAAAACGATAGCTTTGCCAGAGCTTTGCGCGCGTATGTGAAACAACAATATAAAGAAAGCGGTTTAGAATTAGCGTTTAAAAAAGAATTGCTGGGTGTGTACGATAAAACAAATAATCAGCAAATAGTTTCAAAACCTATTGTTATTTATGCAACCAATCCTAAACCGGTTGAAAATTATTTGTTGAGTGAATCAAAATGGGAATCTACCCAATCAAATTCAACAACCGAAACACAAAGAGATACACTGAATACAAAAAGTTTTGACGATAGAATTGATATTGCCCGCACTTACGAAAAATCTGTTTCTAAAATCGATGAACGCAGTTATGTAATTCAACAGGCAATGTATTACGATATTTTAAATATGAATGTGATTCTGTTTAAAGAACTTTGGGGTTTGTTCGCGGCTTCGATATTTATAATGATTATGGTGCTTGTGTTGTATTTTCAATCGTACAAAAAGTATAACGAACAACGCAAACAGGTTTTATTGCTGCATGATACCATTGATAATATTTCGCACGAATTTAAAACGCCTTTGGCAACGTTGAAAATTGCTTCAAAACAAATTCAAAAAGCGTACAGTACAGAAACACTGACATTGATGGATCGACAAATAAACCGATTGGAACATCTTTTAAAGCCTTTGAATACAGAAGATTCTCAAAATAAGCACGCAACAAAAAAGCAGATTGTAGCATTTACAGATGATTATAAAACGTTGTATCCGAATATTAATTGGCATGTTTCTATTGAAACTCTTACCGAGTTAAAGATAAATTCTGCCGATATTGAAACCATCTTGGGCAACCTGATAGATAACAGCATTAAATACGGCGGAAAAAACATACAGCTTACTATCTTTCAAAACGAAAAAGCGTTAAAAATTGATGCTGTTGATGACGGTATCGGCATTGCAATCAACGAGCAAAAATATATTTTTGATAAGTATTATCGGGTTCCCATAAACAACATTCACAGTGTTAAAGGTTTGGGTGTAGGTTTGTATCTGGTGAGTAAAATTGTGCAGAAATATAATGGAAGCATTCAGGTTAAAAGCAATTTGGGCAAGGGTTGTCATTTAAGTATCGAACTATGAAAAAAGTAGCAGTTTTATTGGTTGAAGACGAATACGATTTTGGTTTTATATTGAAACAATATCTTGAAATGTCTGATTTTAATGTGCATTGGTATCAAAATCCTATGCAGGCTTTAGATGATTTTACAGTTGTAAACCAATGCGATATTGCTATTTTAGATGTAATGCTGCCCGAAATGGACGGATTTACCTTGGCAAAAAAGTTACAGGAAAAGATCGATTTTCCGTTTTTATTTCTCACAGCAAAAAATCAACAGATCGACCGTATTTTAGGATTAAAACTCGGAGCCGATGATTACATCTCAAAACCCTGCGATCCGGAAGAATTAATCTTACGAATAAAAAACATTCTAAACCGTAAAGGTTATAAATCAACAAGTGAAGAAATACTAATTGGTAGTTATATTTTTAAACCAAAACAGTTGATTTTGCAGCATTCAAACACAGATTATCAGTTAACCGAACGCGAAGTTTCGTTGCTTTTGCTTCTTACGCAATACAACAGTCAGGTAGTAACCCGCGAAGTTATTTTACAGCACGTTTGGAAAAATACCGATTATTTCACAGGTAGAAGCATGGATGTTTTTATAAGCCGTTTACGAAAATACTTCCAGAACGACGATCGTATAAAAATTCAGTCAATTCGCGGTGTTGGTTTTCATGTTGTTTTTCCGGTAGATTAAATTTAAGTAGATCAGAACTCTGTAATTATCAACAATTATTATTGACAGTTTTTCATAAAAAAGCTATCTTTAAATAAAAAATGAAATTTGGAAAAGTTGCTGATCCGTCTTTGGTCGATTTTACCTTACCGCCAACTCCGCCCGAAACCTATGCCGTTTTAGGAAAAAATCCTAAAGGAAATTTTGAGGTTTTTGTGGGTTGCGCCAAATGGAACAAAACCGATTTAAAAAACTTCTATCCAAAAGGCACAAAAGACGAGCTAACATATTATTCGCAACAGTTCAATAGTATCGAGCTGAATGCTACTTATTACAGTTCGCCGTCTAAAAATCAAGTGCAGATTTGGAATGATAAAACACCCGAAAGCTTTAAGTTTTTTCCTAAAATTCCGCAATCAATCAGTCATTACAGCAGGTTGCTAAATACCAATGAAAAAGTATTGTCTTTTACCGATGCGTTGGCGTTTTTTGAAGATAAATTAGGAATGATTTTTCTGCAAATGCACGAAAATTTCAGACCAAAAGATTTTGATCGATTACAAAAATTTATCGAAGAATTCCCAAAAGGTTTTCCGTTGGCTGTTGAGGTTCGTAACGAAGAATGGTTTGCCGATAAAACCATTTTTAATCAATATTGTAATCTGTTGCAAAAGCATAACGTGGCAAATATTATTGTTGATACTGCCGGTCGCCGCGACATGCTGCACATGCGTTTAACGGGAAACACGGCTTTTGTGCGATACGTTGGTGCAAATACAGCCGATGATTATGATCGATTAAACGATTGGCTTACGGTTCTTAAAGACTGGCGCGAAAGCGGTTTGCAAAAACTTTATTTTTTTATCCATCAGAATACTGAAGTTGAGTCGCCTTTGTTGGCAACACATTTCATAAAGCAGCTGAATGATGCTTTTAAGTTGGATCTTCCTTATCCCGGGAAAAACGAATTGTCATTATTTTAAAACAGAAACGCATGGAATCAACATTTATAGAAAGTGTAAAAAAGCAGTTTGCCTATTACAAGCATTTGGGCGATAAAACGTTTGAACAGCTACAGGAACCCGATTTCTTTTGGCAGTTTAACCCAGAAAGCAACAGCATTGCCGTTATTGTGAAACATTTGTGGGGAAATATGCTTTCGCGTTGGACCGATATTTTTACAACCGATGGAGAAAAAGAATGGCGCAACCGCGACAGCGAATTTGAAACCGATTTAAATTGTGCAACCGAAGTTCTGGAAAAATGGGAAGCCGGTTGGAACTGCTTGTTTAATACCTTAAACAGTTTGTCTGAAAGCGACTTGAATAAAATTGTCTATATTCGTAACGAAGGGCATACGGTGCAGGAAGCCATTAACCGACAATTGGCTCATTACCCTTATCATGTGGGGCAGATAGTTTTTATCGGAAAAATGATTCAAAACGAAAAGTGGCAGTCGCTATCAATTCCCCGAAATAAATCGAACCAATACAATGCATCGAAATTTTCTGCAGAAAAGCAACGCAGACATTTTACCGATGATTTGTTGAACGATAAAAATAAGGAATGATATGGGATTATCAATCAAAAAAATACTGAAACAAACCGATCATCGAACGTGGGATTATCCAAAACAGCCTTATAGTTTTTATCAGGAATGGAACCGTGCCTTGTTTTTTCATTGGAAGGTTGATCCCGAAGTTTTGCAGGAATTAATTCCCGATGGTTTAACAATAGATCTCTTTAATAACGAGGCTTACGTGTCATTGGTGGCATTTACTATGGAAAAAATCCGACCGCGACTTTTGCCTCCGTTTGCGCCAATTTCCAATTTCGATGAGATCAACCTGCGAACTTATGTTGTGAAGGACGATATTCCGGGCGTGTATTTTTTAAACATCGAAGCAAGTAAGATCATTTCGGTAGCTGTTTCAAAATTATTGTCGGTTTTACCTTATGAACATGCCGATATGTATCGAAACAATAAAGATTACTTTCAATCGGTTTTTAAAAAGAAGAATTTTTCGTTTTCAGCAAAATATGAAATCGGAACCGAAATAACAGATAAAACCGATTTAGATTGTTTTTTAACCGAGCGATATTGCTTGTATGTTGATGCCGATGAAAATTTGTATCGATACGATATTCATCATATCCCTTGGCCACTACACCAACTAACGCTTTACGAATTGCAGACAGATTATGTTTTGGGCGATTTAAATTTAAACGAGCTTCCTTTAAAAGTTCAGTATTCAAGTGGTGTGCAGGTTATCGCTTGGAATAAAATACAAGTTTAGTTTTTATGGAAGATTTGTATAACAGCATTATGCAACAACAAGTTGATGCCGGCTTATTGATTGGCGCGCTGGTTGTTTCGCTCATTGTCGCATTTTTTCATTACATGATATTTACCGGATTGTATAAAATTAATCTTGGGAAATATTTTTTTGCAGTGTATCCGCTACTGTTGGGGGTTCTTTATTTTATTCAACCGCAATTTATGTTGATTGGGATCGGCGGTTTGTTTGTACTTACTTTTCCAATGGCATTGTTGGGAATCGTAATTATTGCACCAGCTTTAGGTATTAGGGAACGCGTAAATTATCAAAACAAACAGCAAGAATTAGTCCGAATCACCAATAAAAATGCACAATATCTTAAACCGACAAAAAAGAAAAACTGGGTTTGGGAGTTACTTAAAAGTCTGTTTTTTATCGCCTGCTTTTTTGGGTCTTTTGCTGTTTTAGGATTTTTCGGACCCATTTTATTAATTGTTCTAACAGCAATAATCGGTAAAAAAAGATCAGGAAGCAGTTTAATGAAGCTGCAAAAATCGTTGCCTACATCAAAAATACGGTCGGTTGCAATGGGATTGGCAGAAATTCAGGGAAAAATTATAATTGACGAAGCCTTAACAAGCCGAGTTAAAAGCAAGCGTTGTGCCGGATATTATTATTTGATACAGGAAATAAGTCACGACGATGACGGAAAAGAACAATTATCAACCATACATACCGATTTTTTGTACAATCCGTTTTTTTTGGAAGATGAAACTGGAAGAATTAAAGTGATTCCCAATAAATTGCAATTGCTTCACTTTAGCGAATATTCGTACCGAAGTAACGGTAAAAAATATACCGAATACGTTTTGGAAGAAGACGATAAACTGTATTTAATGATCGGAAAAGCTTCGATAGAAAACAACAAACCCGTTTTTGCATACGATGAAAACAAACGAATTTTATCTATAACACCAACAACTGCCGTAGAAAAACACGATCAGGCAATGTATTATCTGTCAAAAGCTCGTCCGTACATTATTGCATTTTTATTGTGGGCGGCATTTATACTTTCGTCAGATATTCGTGTAACATCGTCTGGCGTTTCCGTTAATCCGCACAGGTATTTAAGCAAAAATTTTGGTATTTTTAAAGATAATAAATCAGAAAAAGAAGAACAGGTAATTAACGATAATAGCGACGAAGCCATTTATGCGGAACCTGTTGAAAATTAAATAAAACAAATTATGGAAAATTTATTGGCACTTCTAATTGTTGTAGTTCTTGTGGTCGCTTTAGTGGGTGGCGCAATTGCCATTTACAACCGCTTGGTTTTTTTAAACAATAATGCCGACAAGGCTTTTGCGAATATCGATGTGCTTTTGAAACAGCGTGCCGATGAAATACCGAACCTTATCCAAGTTGTGAAACAACACACAAGTTTTGAACAATCGGTTTTAGAAAAACTGACAAAACTGCGTACAGATTTTCTGAATGCAACACATAGCGATGAAAAAGTTGCTATTGCAAACGAAACGGCGGGTGCGTTGAAAACTATTTTTGCGGTAAGCGAGAATTATCCCGAATTACAGTCAAGCCAAGCGTTTAATAATTTGCAGAATCGTGTTTCAGGAATCGAAGATGCCATTGCCGACCGTCGTGAGCTTTTTAACGAAACAGTAGCTTTGTACAACACCGGTATTCAGGAATTTCCAAACGTAATTTTTGCAGGAATGCTGCGTTACAACAAGCGTAATTTTTTACAGATTACCGAACAGGAAAAAGTGTATAACGGCGTTAAATTCTAACAGAATGATTGTTGATTTTTTAAGCTATTTAGAATCCGAACCGGGCATTTTGGTATTTATAGTCGCTTTTGGAATCATTCCGTTGGCAATTGTTATTTATCTGGTCGATACATTTCTAAAAGCAATTGGTCTTCGCGTTTTTGCCGAAAAAATGGGTACTTTGTTTGCTTTGTCCATTGGTGTTACCTGGTTGGCAGGCTTTGTATTGTCTATGTTATTTTTTGCATCGGGCGTAAGCAGTTTAAAAGTACTGTTTATTTTGATCGGACTGTTTATTATCTGTTTGATTTATTCTGCATTAAATTTCAATGAAATGAGCGGTTTTATTAGTGATAAGAATAATTCGATGCAAAAATTAAAGAAGAAGGGTTGATTTATGAAAAAATTTTGTGTTCTATTATCGTTTCCTTTTTTGATCTTATTATTAATGATTAAATGTGAAGGATATGATTTAGAAGAGATAATTATAAAAAACAATTCTGATCAGTCGATATATTATAGTATGACGATAGAAGATGAGATGTTTGATATAGAGAAATATCGAATTTATGAAAGAATAAAAAGAGGAGAACAATTTACTAGAATTGATATAACGGGATTATTCATGAGTGATGAGATTGTTAAGCACAGTACAATTGAAGTATCAGGACGTCCAAGAGAATGGGATAGATATGCTGACTCTGCAAAGGATAAAAAATTACATCTTTATATTATTCAGAAAGATAGTGTTGATAAATATGGTTGGGAAGGAATACATGCCAAAAATGTTTATAACAGAAAATATAATTTAGATGTTGATGATTTAGATAGTTTAAATTGGACAATTGAATATGATGGGAATTGATATAGTATAGTTTTATGTTTAATATCAAAAAAAACAGACAGGTTTAAAACCTGTCTGTTTTTATCTCAAAGCCTTTCTAACTTCTGCAGCCACTTTAGTTCCAAACAATTCAATCGATTTCATAAGCATATTGTGATCTGGGTCGCCAACATCCATCTGTCCAACAAAACGGGTATGACCAAACCATTCGTGCTGTTGCAGAATTTTATCGATCACAGCATTTGGTTCGTCCATAAAATACGCACCTTCAGGTCGGGTGGTGTTTAAAAACACCTCTTTGCTAAAAGGTGCCCAACCACGGTCTTTCCCTATATGATCCATCTGTGCGGCATAGAACGGAAAATATTCATCTTTTATATTGTTGGTAGTTCCTACAAAAGTGTGCGAATTAATTCCCAACTGCATTTTTGCTGCATCGTGACCTGCCGCCAAATAATTCTCTTTGTAATAATCAACCAAAGGTTTAAAGTTAATAGGCATTCCACCAATAATGGCAAACATAATCGGTAAACCTAATTTGGCTGCACGAAGAACCGATGCCGGTGTACCGCCAACCGCAATCCAAACAGGCAATTTGTCCTGAAATGGTTTCGGATACAGATTTACATTTTGTAGGTTTTGAGTTAAACGTCCGTTCCAGTTAATATCTGTACCGTTTTTATCAATCAAATCCAGTAAAAGCATCAGCTTGTCTTCAAACAAAGCATCGTAATTATCCAAACTAAAACCAAAAAGCGGAAACGATTCTATAAAACTGCCACGACCCGCCATAATGTGCGCTCGACCTTTAGATATTTGATCCAGCATACTGAAATCTTCGAACAATCGCACAGGATCACTCGAACTTAAAACCGTTACTGCCGATCCTAACTTTATATTTTTTGTAACTGCCGCTGCTGCACTTAAAAACAACTGCGGATTGGTTACGCTGTAGTCTGCACGGTGGTGTTCACCCATTTCAAAAACATCTAAACCAACTTCGTCTGCCAGTTTAACCTGTTCTAACATTTCGGTAAATCGTTGATGAGGTGCTTTGCGCTGTTGCGTTTGCGGATCTAACCTTAAATCGCCAAACATCGATATTCCTAGTTCCATATGTTCTAATTTTTAGTAAAGTTCGTAAAATAGTTGTGGTTTCTGCTTAATGTAGTGCAAGAAGTTTCTGTATGGTAATATCAAAAGAAAATAGTATATTCGGCTCATAAACATTTATTAACATACATTTAAAATACTACTTATGAAAAAAGTTATAATGCTGTTGGCAGTTTGTGCTTTTGGATCGGCAAATGCGCAGGTTTCTTTTAAACCGGGAGTTAAAGCCGGATATTCTGCCTCTACAATTACAGGTTTCGGTGCAGATTATCGCAACAATTTTTATTTAGGTGCTTATGGTAATTTAAAATTAACGCGTATTTACAATATGCAGTTTGAATTGTTGTATTTGCGTCAGGGTGCCGATAACATACAAACTGTTTCTTATTCGTATGATTCGGGAAATTATAGACAAAATAAACCTGTAAACGTTCCTTTAGATTATTTTTCATTGAATTTGATTAACAAGTTTAATTTTGATAAATTCAATTTACAAGTTGGTCCTGGATTGGATATTAAAGTGTCTGAAGAAAAAACACCATCTTATATAGGGGTTGAAAATCCTTATGATAGCAAACCGTATTCTATAGATAACAATATAGATTTAACATTTAATATAGGTTTGGGATACAACATTACTGATCAATTTGGTATCGAAGTGCGTATGCGTCAGGGAATTATTCAACCTATTTATGCCGATGCAAGTTATAATGCCGATTATTCAGCTAATTTAAACCGTTCGTTTATGGTCGGTGCAACATACACTTTTAAATAAAAGCCAATGCGTAAAGTTATTTTTTTAGGGTTGATGGTATTCGGTTTTACTACAGCTCATGCACAAAAAGAATTTAAAATGGGTTTAAGAAGCGGCTTGAATATTTCTACTATTGAGGATATTGAAGCTTCTGCGAAACCAGGTTTTTATATAGGTGCTTTCGGAAACATTAAGTTTACAAAGTTTTATTCGTTACAGCCCGAATTGAACTTTTCTATGCAGGGTGCAAACGATGTACAGCTAAGTTCAAGATATTTTCCTGAAACTAATGGAGGAAAAGCCGATGTTCCTTTAAATTATTTAGGATTTGCTGTAATGAATAAGTTTAACTTAAAGTCGTTCTTTTTACAAGTAGGTCCGTCGTTAGATTTGCTGTTGACAGAAAATAGATATACCAGTAATAGTGTAGATTTATCTTTAAATTTAGGTTTAGGTTATGATATTACAGATAATTTGTCTGTTGAAGGTAGATATAAAGTTGGTGCTGCCGATGTAATAGATGATAATACCTATTGGATTTTTTATTTTGGTGAAGTAAATTACAACAGTCTTTTCCAAGTTGGTTTAACCTATAAGTTTAATAAATAAAAGATGCTTTAAGTATCTTTTATTGTTTTTTCTCTTTTCGATACAAATCCCAAACGTCTTCTTGTTGTTTTCTTCCTCTTAAAGCAACTTTTATGTATGATTTTGAATTGCTTTTCGCTTTTTTATCGAAGTATTGGTTGATATTATTCAGCAGTAAAATCCAGTACTTTCCTTTAGAGTAGGGAAGTCCCAATGCTGAACGACTTTCAGCTCCTAATAAAACTTCGTTATAACCTACATTTGTTTTTTGCACAAACCATTTCATAAATGAGTTATTTGTAAACGAAACCATTTTGGGTTCTTCGTACAACGCGTAGGCAAGATCTTTAGAATCTTGATCGATGCTTTTTTGGGTCTTACTCCACAAATACAATTGTTTTGCACCTTCTTCGCCTGTATCGGGTAATAATTCCAACGGAATGCCTAAAAGATAACCTACGTATTTCCATAGGTGTAAAATGGCAGTAAGTTCTTCATTTGTCGGAGGGAGTTTTAATTTCGATAATCCGTCCATAAAAGCAATCGAAAAACCTAAATTAGTAGCTAGCATATCCCACAAATTAATTGGTCTGCCCCAAAGTTCCGGTTTCCAATCAGTAGATTGTTCAATCTGTAAGCGCGAATGGGAGTGAATCAATCTTGTAGTTAATATCGAATAAATACCTTTTTGCTGCGGTTTTAATCCGTTAACGGTTGTAACATTCATCCAAAAATCAACCGTATCAGCCAAACGTTTTACAGCACCTTTGTGCAATGCCTGCGTAAAAATCAGCGGTTTGTTAATTGCCGATGATTCATATCCGCCCATTAAACAGTAGTTTCGTAAAACCGACAATGCAGAAGTACCACAACGATTACAGTAAGTCGCAGCCAAATTAATCAAATCGAAATTTACCCAAGTCGGAATATCTGTAAGTTGTTTGAAAAGTTGCTGTGTAGCTTCAGAAAGATTTTCTTTGTTGGAAGGATACATAGAAAAATCGCGATGCAACATTCCAATAGCTTCGCCAAACCGTTTATTGCTGAAATATTCTTTTGCTACAGCATCGCCCAATTCATCTACCTGAAAATACAACGGAATAAGTTGCTCGCTTTCTTCCAAAGAAACATTCGGAAGCAATTTTGGAAGTAAATTATCATTGGTAGGTTTCCAGTAACTTGAAAAAGAATGGTTGTTTTTTGGCTGATATCTTTCGGGAGCTTTCATAGTTTAAAGATATGAAAAAAGGTTGATTTGAAGTTCAAATCAACCTTTAGTAAAGTAATCAATTAACTAAAATTAAAATAAATCTATTATTATTGACGGGCAAAATCCGATAATTAGATTAATGATGATGGCTGCAACTGCAACCGCCGAATACATAAAGTTTTTTTGATAAACCGTATGTGCATCGGCATTTTTATAAGTAAACATTACAATAATTACTTTTATGTAGTAGTAAATACTAATGATTGATGTAATTACTGCGGTAATAACCGTAATGTAGAAACCTTGTTTTAAAGCTTCGGTAAATAAAAATAGTTTTCCAAAGAATCCTGCTAAAATTGGTATTCCTGCCATTGATAATAAAGCTAACGACAAGGTAACTGCCAATACCGGTTTGTGTTTTGCAAATCCGCGGAAATGAATAACCAACTCTTCTTTTTTATCCTGACATACGTATAAAATAACACTGAACGCAGCAATACCAGCAATTGCGTAAGCTGTCATATAATAAAACAAATAAGGTTCTGCTGTTTTGCCCAACAAGATTGCCATTAACATGAAACCGGCATGCGAAATACCCGAATATGCCATAAGGCGTTTAATGTTGTTTTGTTTTAAAGCCATTACGTTACCAATTATCAATGTGGCAACAATTAAAAAGGCAATTAAGTTTACAAAGTTTGTTGGCATTGCAGGGAAAAATACTACGCTTAATTTGTAAAACGCAGCTACTGCAGCAACTTTTGCCAACGTACTCATGGTTGTTGTTGTAAGTAAAGGCGATCCCTGGTAAACATCGGGAGCCCAGAAATGGAATGGGAATGCGGCTATTTTAAACAGTAAACCAACTAACATTAGCGTAAAACCTACTGTGAACCATTTTGGCATTGCCAATTGTGTGCTTGCTAAAACAATCTGATCCATATCAAATGCAGCTGTTGCTCCGTAAATTAGGGCAATTCCAAACAAAATAAATCCAGAAGCGAAAGATCCCATTAAGAAATACTTCATTCCGGCTTCGTTGCTTTTAATGTTAGTTCTGTCGCTTCCTGCTAAAATGTATAAGGTGATCGATAAAATTTCCAATCCTAAAAAGAACATTACCAAGTTTCCGAAAGAAACCATACAGTAAGCGCCAATCAATAAAAATATTTTTAATGAAGTATAGTCAGATATTTTATCGTAATGTTCCTTATAGAACGATTGTCCCAAAGCAACAATGAAAAACGTTAAAACAATAAAGAGCGAGTTGAATAAAACTGTTGATTTGTTTACCACAATCATGTTGTTGTAGAAAGAATCAACCGGATTAAAATCGCATATATTTAAACCCAACGCAACCAATAATCCAACTAAAGTTAATGGCACAATGGTTTTGCGCAGGTTAAAAATTTCTAATACTAATATAAGAACCGCTAAAGATGCTAAAGCTATTAATGTACTCATAGTTTAATTTTTCTATGTTCTATTGAATAAATAAATCGGTTAGTAATTT
>Ga0256790_1000284_pt1 | contig 17456 bp, 17 predicted proteins | sample MC6MC0941MT_FD_190206 | JGI IMG/M metagenome (GOLD analysis project Ga0256790, IMG submission 190206) | Metatranscriptome of enriched soil aggregate microbial communities from Iowa State University, Ames, United States - MC6-MC0941-MT... | ecosystem: Environmental > Terrestrial > Soil >... | reverse complement strand
TGGTTCATTAGGGTTGAACATATCCTCCATTTTAACTTTAGGGGTTCTGTTCAGCCATTTTGAACTGGCCAGGTATTTACGATTTGGTGTATAGATGAATAAAGCGGTACCGCCCTTGATATAATCAATAATAGGACGGGTAAGCTCTACCGGTAATGCCGGGCATCCCCAGCTGCGACCCCGGCGCTGATTGCCTTTAATAAAATCGTAGCTGACATGATTTGCCCCGTGTATTACCACTGCCCTGCTAAATGCCTGGTCATTATACCCGACATCTTTACCCTGCAATTTCAAAGAATATCCTTTATCACCATAGTATGTATTATCGGTTACATAAAAACCCATACTGCTTTGATGAGAATTCTCTACATTAGAAAAGTTTGTTGCAAACTCTTCGCCACTACCCTGGCCATGTGCAACCAGAGAGTTAAACAGCACTTTTTTCTTTTTCAGGTCAATCACCCACAGGCGCGGAACGTTAGAAGAAAGACTAAAGTCACAAATGGTTAAAACGTCACGGTCATTTAACTGACCACTTTGTTTCAGATTCAGGTAACCCTGATATCCTTTCACGAATACTTCTTTGGATAATTTACGGAAACTTCCGAAGTTGATATCCTGATAAATACGGGTTGCGTTATCTTCTACCATTTTGGTAGATGTAGGTATTACCAAACCCTCTGCAATTACGTTCGACACCGGAATGATGTGTACTGATAAAAAAAGAATAAATGCCTTTACCCAGTTTTTAGTTTGTATCATCAAATAAAATTTTCTGTTGGTTAATATTCAAAGTTAAAAAATATATTAGAAATATCCCCCCTTCAGGGGGAAATTTTAACATATTAGACCATCGCTCTCACAAAGATTGTTTACTTTCGCAACGGACATTTATCTCTCTGAATTCCTTTATGATGCAGTCTTTCCAGCACCACGCTCAGGCTTTTGAACAGTTTTTACAGGAGCAGCAACTCTTCTCCCGCGAACCCCGGAATTTATATGAACCTTGCAGTTATATATTATCAATTGGAGGTAAGAGAATCAGACCATCGGTATGCCTTATGGCAGCTGCCTTATACAAAGGCATTACGCCAGATGTTTACTGGGGCGCTGCTGCTATAGAGTTGTTTCACAACTTTACCCTCATACATGATGACATTATGGATAATGCCCCGCTGCGCCGCGGCAAGACTACCGTTCATGAGTTATACAGTACTACTACAGCTATTCTTTCCGGCGATGTGATGAATATTATGGCATTTCAGTGCCTGGAAAGGGTAAAGCCAGAATTGATTCCTGTTTTGCTGGGCATCTTTAACCGCACGGCTATAGAAGTATGTGAGGGGCAGCAACTGGATATGGATTTTGAGCAGCAGGACCATGTTACCGAAGAGGCTTACATCCACATGATTGCACAGAAGACGGCCGTATTACTGGCCTGCAGTATGCAGATCGGTGCGCTGATCGCCGGTGCCACGGAAGAGGATGCAGCCAGATTGTACACATTCGGTAAGAACCTGGGTATTGCCTTCCAGTTGCAGGACGATTACCTGGATACTTTTGGTGATGGTGATAAAGTGGGCAAACAGATAGGTGGAGATATTCAGGCCAATAAAAAGACCTTCCTTGCGATTACGGCTATGCTGCAGGCAAGCGATACGCAGAAAACAGCCATAAACATACTGGCACATGGTCATGGTACTACCAAAGTGCAGGATACCATTCAGTTGTACAATACCCTCAATGTGGGATCTATCTGTAAACAAGCGATAGATGCTTATACCCAAAAGGCTTTACAGGCGCTGAACGAAGTACAGGTAGCGGACGAAAAGAAAGCACCGTTCCGCGAACTGGTACAATTCCTCATCAACAGAGATTACTAATATTTATTGAAGATTATACGACAATGGGCTTATAGAATATATAAGCCCATTTCTTTTAGGTCTTGTATAGTAGGGCCTTCCAGCAAAGGCATAATATCGGTATGGTGGTTTTGCATAAAATGGTCTTGCAGCGCACCTACGGTCATGGCCTGGTTACTGATATGACAACACTCCAGCAATTCCTGAATCAGTTTACCCTCAGCAGGCGTCACATTCAGCTCCAGGGCACTGCGTTTCTGCTGAAAGATCAGCTGTGCGCGGGTCACGATCTTACCTTTATGTTTCTGATGGTTTACTTCCAGTTGCGGCGGCTTGCCCGTCCATACGATCTTGGTACTGGGGCGCAATGGCGGCTCCGGTGCCTCGGCCAGGCTGCGTTCTATATAATCCGGGGCAATGCTTGGTCGTTTCACCCGGAAGTCAAACCAATCCTGTAGCGGGAAGTCGAAACAGATGCCGTGCATGTAATTATACAGCGCCTTTTTCAGACCGCCCGCATAACGGCTATGATCTGCTCCCGTTTCATCTATATGCGGCAGGTCATTGTTGGCAAATGCCCCTACTCCCTCCAGCACATTTTTCACTTTAAAGAGCTCAGGATTCATGCCCACCGGGCTGTGTGCCGTCATGGCAAACTGGTGCCAGAAACCCGATTGTACCACATTCAGTTCAAATAACTGGCGTACCACCTCCAGGCTATCGATCGTCTCCTGCTCGGTCTGTGTAGGGAAGCCGTACATCAGGTAGGCATGTACCATAATGCCTGCTTCGGTAAAGCTATCGGCCACCTTAGCCACCTGGGCTACGGTTACACCTTTCTTGATCAGTTGCAACAATCGGTCAGAGGCTACCTCCAGCCCGCCCGATACGGCAATACAACCCGAGGCCGCCAGCAGGCGACACAGATCGGGGGTAAAGCTTTTCTCGAAACGAATATTGGTCCACCAGGTAATGGTCAGCTTACGGCGCAGGATCTCCAACGCTACCTCGCGCATGAGGGCAGGTGGTGCTGCCTCATCTACGAAGTGGAAGCCGTGCTGACCCGTCTCGCGGATCAGCTGTTCCATACGGTCAACCAGCACTACTGCCGTAGTGGCTTCGTAATTTTTGATATAATCGAGCGAGATATCGCAGAAGGTACATTTGCCCCAATAGCAGCCATGCGCCAGGGTCAGCTTGTTCCAGCGGCCATCGCTCCAGAGGCGGTGCATCGGGTTAGCTACTTCTATCACCGACAGGTAGCGGTCCAGCGGTAGGTCCCCGTAATCGGGGGTGCCTACATCGGCCTGCTTATAATCTCCGGCTATGGTGCCGTTATAATATTGTACCACACCCTCTTCATCCAAAGCAAAGGTGCGCTTGAGGAAGTGGATATCGCGCTTGCCCTCCAGCATCTCGATCAGGTGCAGTACGGTCGCCTCGCCATCGTCGAGGGTTACGTAGTCCAGAAACTCGAATACCCGGGCGTCGCTCAGGCTGCGCAGCTCAGTATTGGCATAGCCGCCTCCGAGGCAGATCTTGATGTGGGGATGATGTTGTTTGATATATTGTCCGCAGCGCAGACCACTGTACAGATTGCCGGGAAATGGCGCGGATAGCCCCATCAATGTAGGCTTGTACAGCGCTAGTTGCTGCTCCAGTATGCGCAGCAGGATGCGATCGGTAAAAGTAGGTGGTGCTTTTAAGGCATTATACAGATCGTCAAAAGAGCGGGCACTGCTGGCCAGGCGCTCGGCATACCGGCTGAACCCGAACAGTGGATCGACGGTAGCAATGATGAGGTCTGAAATATCTTCTAAATATAAGGTAGCCAGGTGTCGTGCTTTGTCGCGGATACCCAGTGTACCAAAGGCCCACTCCAGATCGGCCACCTGCTCAAACCTTGCGGCCTCGGGCAGGTAATTGCCGGTACAGATGGCATAAGACAGTGTAGGGTTACGGTCCTGCAGAAAGGCAATAACCGGGTCTATCGTGTGCAGGTAATCCTCTTTCAGGGTCATGATGCGGGCTATATTGCCATCCAGCACATAGCCTCCGGCGGCTATCTCGGCAAATAGAGATTCCAGTCCGCTGCGGGAAAACAACTCGTTAATGACCAGTATACCCAGATCGGCCTGGTGTGACACAATGTTTTTGGTATTGAGAAAACCTTTGAGATAAGCAGTAGCCGGGTATGGGGTATTGAGCTGTGTAAACGGAGGGGTGACCAGGAAAACGGATTGTTGCACGGGACGCATCATATTATTATTCAACAATATGCAAAGATAGGCCTTTTTGCTGGCACGTGCGGAAGGTAGCTTTTATGTTGTAGGCACACGCGCGGGCGCGTGCGCCAGCTGGTGAAGAATATATTTTTATAATATCTTTTAATAAATAAGTTATATTTTTGTCTCATCATGTCAAAGACAGTCAAAACAGCTACAAAAAAAAGAACCAAAGCGGATCGTTTAAACTGGATTACTCTAGAAGAAGCTAAAATTTCAACTACTGCAATTCATATAAAATCGGTTAAGGGTGCTGTTGTTAAGCTCAGAAACAATGGCTCTACTAAAATGATCCCATGAGATGGAATTTCGAGGGTTATGACTTGAAGTTTATACAGCGCAATAGAATAAGTGATGTATCTGATCATGTTTACACTTATATATACAAGTTTTACTCTCCTGTTACTGGTTTTCATTATATCATAAATGCAGACTATCATAATGAAAATGTATTTGCAATAAAGTTTTATTGCAAACGAGATAGAAAAATGCTTAATAAATACTCTAAGATTGTCAATAAAGGAAGATGTTGGTAATATTTTGGTTACATGTATAAAGGTAATTCCAGAGCTATTAAATGACTATCCTACTGCCTCTTTTAGTTTCATTGGTTCGAGAACTATTATTAAAAGAAAAGTAGAAGGGTATTCTAAAACCCAGCGTTTTAATGTCTATAAAGATTTGACCGAAAATAAAATTGGAGATAGCACATTTACACATTTCGAATACCCAAGCATTAGTGGTTATTTACTTCTTAATAATATTGCATTCCAAGCAGATCCCAATTTAGAAGACAAAATAAAGGATATGTTCAGCCGAACATATACACATATACATGACGTATAAAATCACTACTAGCCCTCGCGTGTGACCACATAATAAATAAAGGAGCCTGTGAGGCTCCTTTATTGTTACAATCACTTATTTATCAGCTTCTCCAATCGTTCCATCATTTCATCCTTCTCTTTAAGCATGCGCTCGTAGAGGGCGATCTTTTCTTCGTGGAGTTGTATAATTTTATCTAAAGCATTAAAAGTACAATTTTCATTATGCTGATAGCCAATAGCTCCATTATCAAAAGTACTAGATATAATATTCACAGCCTGTTCCTCATCAAAGTTCTGAAAGGCTTCTATCGGCAGGTGCAGTACCGCTGCAATCTGTTGCAGCACATCCAGTTCTATAGTCTCCCGCTGTTCCAGCAGCGATACCCGCTGTTGGTTCCAGTCATGGCCCAGGTCTGCGGCCAGTGCGTCTTGCTTCATGCCCAGCATCTCGCGAAAGCGTTTTATATTGCGCCCTTCGTGTATTCTGCGGTTAGGTTGTGTGGTATGTGCCATAGCCTACAAATGTACGGTTTTGGTTTATAATTACAGCGCCTGCTGTGGTGCTAAAATAGGCATTATCGGGTATATTCTGCACCGAAACGGAACAGAAATCGTAAGGTACTGTAATGCAGGGATATGCCTCTTACAATCCGTATTATATCGCTCCTGCCCGATACTGAATACAAGGACCAAACAACTCAATTGAGTTACAGCTATGCTGCATCGGCACATTAAAAACATAAACCTGCCTACCTTTTAACTACCTGCACCGACTCAAAACCTACATCGACGCACCAAAAAGTAAAATGTCATTCAGCTTTCTGGTGGTCGGGGGTACCATTGATCTGCCTGCAGGCAGGCAAACTAATACCTTAAGGGTATACAACATACTGGTTCTATGAAGCTTTTCGACCCCCTGCACTCGGCTATTGTCTACCCTTGAGTATGTTTTGGGGTACCTTCATTAATCTTTTCGATAGGTTGCATTTTACATTTTTCTACCTTCAATTTCCGTTTTGGGTACGTGGGGGTACCTCTGAGGTAGGGGTGGGTATATTATGGGGCACACGCGGGGCGCGTGCCCCAGCTGGGGCCTGTTTGTATCAATTGAGGCACGCGTTTGTGAATGCGCACCAGCAATAAACTAAACAAAAAGCCCTTCCTGCTGAGGAAGGGCCTTGTATATAGTTATAGGATCGAATGCTTAGAACTTGTAAGTAACGCTCACAAAGTAGTTGGCGCCATAGCCATAGAAGTACTTGGCCGGAAAGCGCTCTACATTCTGCGTAGCGGCATCGAAACGCAACTGTTCAAAACCTCCGGTACGAATGTTCTTGTTGTTCAGCAGGTTATTAACCCCTACGTTGATGTACAGGAACATATCGTTGCTGGCCGATCTGATGTATTTCTTCAGCTTCAGTGAGGTACCGCAGAACAGGTCGATGGTGTAATATGCCGGCAGCTTCTCCTGACCCAGGATATCGTTCCACTGTGGTGTACCTTTCTGTACAAACTCTACGGCATCGGAAGTGAGGCGGGCAGGGTTTACGTCGATATAGTTACGGTCAAAGAAGTTGACATTTACATTGGCCCACCAGTACTTAGGCGAGCTGTAGTTAAGCCCCAGTGTGTAGGCCGATTGCGGACCTGATGCTACATAATAGTCTTTCAGGTAGATGGTCTGCGTGGCTACTTTGGTAGAAGTATCATTGTCGAGGAATACGCTGGCGGTAGGGCGGCTGGTATAGAAGGCCTGCGTCCAGCTGGCTACTGCGGTGGCAGACAGGCTAGGACTGATCTTGGCTTTGAGGGCAAACTCTCCACCCAGGTTGCGCATATTTACACCCTGTAATACATAGTTTACAAATGTGCGGTAGTCTTCGTGGTAGAAACGTTTGATATCGGTAATGTCTTTCATCTCGGTTACAAATCCGCTCAGGCGTCCGTTCAGGAATGGTGAGCGCAATAAGTATCCACCTTCTAATGAGGTGATCTTTTCTACAACAGGGTTTCCTACAGCCTTGTTACGGGTACGGGGTGATACGAAGGTGTTGTCAAATGTAGGCGCATTGGTCATCACGGCACCATTTACGTACAGGTAGTTACGACCATCCAGCTTGTAGGTCAGTCCGCCCTTTACGGCATAGGTGAGGAAGTCGAAACGTTCTGATTGTCCTTCTGAATCTCCGGCAAACAGTCCGTTCTTAAACATACCGTTTCTGCGGAAGCCTTCCATACCCAGGCGACCGGTCAGGAAGAAGTCTACTTTGTTGTAGGTAAACTCGCCCTGTGCCCATGCATAAGAGCGCACAAAGTCTGATTTGTAGTAATAGCCGTATTTATCGCCTTTGTATACAATACCATTAGGATTGTTGAGGTCATTCTGGTTGTAATCGTTGTTGCCGATATAGGTACGCTCTGCAAACTGGTTGAGGTTTACATAATAATCGCCACCCAACAGGTCGTATGCTTTGCGGTAGCTGGCGGTCTTTTGCAGGATGCCTGCTACACCGGCAGTTACCTTTATGTGCTCTCCTACTACCTTTTGCAGTGTGGAGTTGAGCATGTATTTATTGATATCGTCTCTGTCCTCGCCGATCAGGTATACCGAGCGCTTGCCGGTAACCCCGTTTACGGTACGCACATTCATACGGTTGGCACCATACAGTCTATCCCAGTTGACCTGCATACGGCTTGGATCTGCCAGCAGGTAATCGCGCTGTGCATTGGCCATAGCCTCGTCTGCACCTCTGGGATCGTACAGGTAATAGCTAGGCAGGTTGCGGTAGTAATCGGGACGAGGGTCCATTGCATTGTACCAATCGAGGGAGGTATTGCCATTATAGCCGGTCTGGAAGCCCAGTGAGGTGTTCCATTGGGTATTATTGTCCGGGTTATACTTATAAGTCAGTATAGCCGCAGGCTGGTTAGAATTATTGGCACGGGAATTTTTCTTTTCTCCGTTTACATAACCCCAGTTAGGATTATAGAAGTTGCTGCCGACCAGGTCCATAGCCTCCTGCGTTGCAGGCATAGCCTTACCACGGCTGGTTGGTGCGCCAAAGGCAGTGAGGTGAATAGAGTTGGCATTATTGATCTTCTTGCTCACAGCCAGGTAGGCTGAGTAGCCGTCGTAGAATGTACCCGGTATATAGCCTTCATTGCTCCATCTTTTAGAGGCAGATACGGAATAGGCCCAGCCCTTTTCGTTAAGACCAGAGCTGTGGGTAATCATCACACGGTTACGATAGGTACGGTTAGAAGCTGCGTAGGAGATGCGGGTCTGTTTGCGCTGATCGGCTGCAGTGGCCTCGATCTGTGTAGCACCACTCAGTCCGCCGAAACCGACTTCTGAAGGAGACAATCCGTAGGTTACGGTCTGGTTGCGGAACACATCATTAAGTCCGCCCCACTGTCCGAAGAAGGCTGAACCGGATTCAGCATCATTCATCGGAAGGCCATTCATATATACTTCCAGCTGATCTCTTTTATATCCGCGAATCTGGAAGCGCTGTGGCCCGAAGGTATATGAGGCTGCGGCCAGGTAAGGATCGCGCGAGGCGGTGAGTACACCGGATACGCTCTGGTCGCTGATACCATCATCATCTCCGGAAGAGGCATTCTCTTCCAGCGAGATGGTCGGTGCCTGGTTGGCCGCTACACTTACGGACTGCTCATCAATCCCGAAAGCCAGTGCGCCCAGGTCTACAACGTCCTGGTCCACATTGATCGTTACTGTTTCTTGCTTATTGGCAGAAGTATTTACGACCAGCTTATAGGTACCATGCGGCACCTGGCTGAAGGTAAAGCGCCCTTCTGCATTGGTTATTTTCATCAGTTTCAATTGCGGAATGGTTACTTCCACTTCGGTCAGTGGTCTGCCATTGTCCTTGTTTTCCAGAACACCTTTTACCAGGGCAGTCTGCGCCTGCACAATAACGGAAAAAGATGAAATAACTGAGAGCAGTAAAACGTGCTTCATATAGTATAAATAACTAAAAAAATGATTCAAAAAAGTAGCGGCAAAACTAGAATAAGTTTTGCCGCTACTGTGAGAAACTGTATAAAGTAATTGTTATTTATCTATCATTAACCATATGTTACTGCAAGGAGAATAACGAGTCTACAAATTCATATTTATTGAATACTTGTAAGTCCTCCATTCGCTCTCCTACACCTATATATTTTACCGGTATTTTGAACTGATTGGCAATGGCTAATACCACACCACCCTTGGCTGTGCCATCGAGCTTGGTAATGGCCAGTGAGGTCACTTCTGTAGCGGCGGTAAAGTGCTTGGCCTGCTCCAGTGCATTCTGCCCCGTACTGCCATCCAGCACCAGCATGACTTCATGCGGGGCGTTCTCCATGTTTTTACCGATAGAACGTTTGATCTTACTCAGCTCTTCCATCAGGTGGGCTTTGTTATGCAGACGACCAGCGGTATCGATGATGATGACATCTACATCGCGGGCTATACCGCTTACAATAGTATCATAAGCTACAGAACTTGGGTCGCTGCCCATCTCTTTCTTTACAATAGGTACACCTACACGATCGCTCCAGATGCTCAGCTGATCTACTGCAGCAGCACGGAAGGTATCGGCTGCACCCAGCAATACAGACTTACCGTTCTTCTTGAAATTGTACGCGAGCTTACCAATCGTTGTAGTCTTACCTACACCATTTACGCCTACAACCAGTATTACATACGGTTTTTTATCCAGCGGTGTGCCGTACGTCTTGTAATCGGGATTGGAGGAGTCGGTAAGGATATTGGCGATTTCTTCCTGAAGAATGTTGTTCAGTTCGCCGGTATTGATGTATTTATCTTTGGCAACGCGTGCTTCGATATTTTTGATGATGGTAACGGTCGTGTCCAGGCCTACATCTGCTGTAATCAGGGCTTCTTCCAGGTTATCCAGCACTTCTTCATCTACTTCACTCTTTCCTGCAATGGCTTTGGAGATCTTGGTAAAGAAATTCTCTTTGGTCTGTTTTAATCCTTCGTCTAATACCGCTTTTTGTTCTTCCTGGTCTTTATTTCTTTTGAATAGTTTGTCAAAAAAACCCATAACAGATAATATAAAAAATTATAAGGTGTAAAATTAGTCTATTATATAAGGATACAAAATTTTATTTTTGCTGAAAATGAATGCTGTTATGGAAAACACCATCCCTATAACCTTATGGCTGGCCGGCCGCAGTTACCGCATCCGGGTAAAGCCGGAAGAGGAGCAGGCGATACGCCAGGCTATGAAAGTTGCTGAGCAGCGACTGGCCAAACTGCGCAACGATATCGTGGGCAAGGATGAACAGGACTTCCTGGCGATGTGCCTGATGATGTATGCTACCGACCAGGTGACCGATCACAGTGGCTTTACTCCAGTACAGCAGGATACGATCCAGGAGATGATGCAATCTATTGATGACTGCCTCGAAGGTAATGCCCCTGCTGCTACAGACCTTGTTTTATAAACCCAACGAACTGAGCCATGGCCTTGGCGCGATGGCTTACGGCTTTCTTCACGGCTGCGGGTAACTGTCCGAAGGTCTGATCATACCCTTTTGGGATAAATACCGGATCGTAGCCAAAGCCTCCATCGCCCGATGCTGCGGTGGCTATATCTCCCTCGCAGGTTCCTTTAAAATACACAGGTGCTCCCCTGCCGACCAGGCAGATTGTGGTCTGGTAATAGGCATGGCGGTCTGTACTACCCTCCAGCTCCTGCAATAGTTTTGCAGTATTGCGCTCATCGCTGCGCGGCTCGCCGGCATAGCGTGCACTGAACACTCCGGGTGCACCATTCAGCGCGGGTACGATCAGGCCACTGTCTTCGGAAAAGGTCATCAGTCCGGTACGCTCGTATACATAGCTGGCCTTGGCCAGTGCATTCTCTTCGAAGGTATCGTATGGTTCGGGAATCTCTTCTGTAATGCCGGTATCCCGGAGGCTGATCACTTCAAAAGCGCCCTCCAGGAGGCCGTTGATCTCTGCAATCTTATGTGCATTATTGGAGGCTAATACTAGTCTGGTCATGAATCTTGGTGTTTTTATTTTCCAATATAATATGGCTTCAATGCCTTGTTCCAGAAGTCGGCTTTCAGCTGGGCATTGCCCATAACCATGCGCAGCTCATCGGCCAGCATGATCTGCTTCTCTCCGATACCCAGCATTTTATAAGGGAATAATCTGTAATGAATATGTATACTTTTGGGATCTACATTGAACAGAAATACTTCTTTAATACTTTCTACCCCACTGATATTTTGCCAGGCTACACGCTCGTCGGTAATGTACAATTGCTCCGGCGTGACTTTACAAGCCTGAAAAATCTTTGTAATCTGTTCTTTATCAGCATTTTCGTCTACAAAACGGTCCAGGATTACCAGTACGCGCACCCCTTCCGGTGTTGACAAACTGTTAAAATTAGGCAGGTTATGCACCAGCGTTTCGGAGGTAAAAAGTTGCTGTATCATATGGTAAAGTACGTATAGAAAGCGTTCCCGGCAAAAGTAAATTTTTATGAACAAACTGCAATACACTTCTATATTGTTCAAAAAAACGTAGATTTGCCCCGGCTTTGTAAGTCATTGACTAGCACTAGAGCCGGGTCATAATTATATTAAATCTATTATTTAGACAATATGGACATTAAAATTTCTAAAGTAGCAAACAGTCGCGCACATGAGCTACGCAAAGATGAACTGGTTTTTGGTAAGGAGTATGCAGACCACATGTTGGTATGTGATTATAAAGATGGGAAGTGGGGCAATCCGGAAATCGTACCTTATGGTCCTTTAAGCTTAAGTCCGTCGACCTCTGCTTTACATTACGGACAAGCTATTTTTGAAGGTGTTAAAGCCTATCGTCAACCAGATGGAACGGCAGCGGTTTTCCGCCCGGAAAAAAACTGGGAACGTTTAAATAAATCTGCTGCCCGCCTGGATATGCCAGAGATTCCTAAAGAAATTTTCCTGGAAGGTATGCGTCAGCTGATTGCACTGGATAACTCATGGGTACCTAACGAAGATGGTACATCACTGTACATCCGTCCGTTTATGATGGCTACAGACGAGTTCCTGGGTGTAAGAAGCTCTCACGATTATAAATTCATGATCATCAATAGCCCTGCGGGTCCGTACTACAGCAAACCGGTACGTATCTATGTGCAGGAGAAATATGTACGCGCGGTGCCTGGCGGTATCGGGTATACTAAAGCTGCTGGTAACTATGGCGCATCTATGCTACCTACCAGCGAAATCAAGAAAATGGGTTACGATCAGATCCTGTGGACAGATGCATTTGAGCATAAATTCGTACAGGAAATCGGTACTATGAACGTGTTCTTCATCGTTGATGGTAAAGCCCTGACTCCTGATCTGAACAGCGGTACGATCCTGGCTGGTGTAACCAGAGACAGCGTTATTGCCCTGCTGAAAGAAAACGGAATTCCTGTTGAAGAGCGTCCGATCAGTATCTTAGAGCTGGTACAGGCGTACAAAGAAGGTAAATTCCAGGAAGCATTCGGTACCGGTACAGCGGCTTCTATGTCCCTGATCCAGGACCTGACTTACGAAGGCGAAACACTGACCCTGCCTCCTGCAGAGACTTTCCCGATCGCTAACAAAATCAAAAAACAACTGGACGATATCCGTTACGGACGTACAGAAGATAAAAACGGATGGTTGTTTAAAGTAAACTAATCAATCGCTTTTAGCATATAATAAAATGGCCGGATCAATGATCCGGCCATTTTATTATTTACTTGAAAGTCTAGTATTAGGATTTATAAGGCCTTTTGGAGTGATCTGTACGGTACGGATCGCTTCGTCAATCGACCCCAGTGTAACGGAGCGGAGCATTACACTTAATCCTTTCTTAAAATGCCCTTCTCCACGCTATCATTGATTAAACCTTCGGCAAAGGACCAGATCGGCTCTGAGCCTTCTTTAATGATGCTTTTCTTCTCATATACTTTCTGATAGGGAACATCAAACTCTTTCCAGGTGCCTCCATTATTAGAGGTATTCTGCAACAATGGTTCGAGCCTGTCCATCGAGCGGGCAAACCTGGCTTCGATGCTGACACCGGCTTCAAACTCTTCCCAGATGGCAATCATCTCTTCGGCCTGTGCCTGTGGCAGCATACCGAAGATACGTTTTGCAGCCAGCAGCTCTTCATCTGTATTACAGTGATTTTTCTGTGTGTCATAGATAAATGTGTCACCGGCATCGATCTCCACAATATCATGAATCAGTACCATTTTAACGACCTTCAGGACATCAACCGGCTCATTGGCATGCTCTGCCAGTACGATGGCCATTAAGGCCAGGTGCCAGCTATGCTCGGCATCATTTTCATTTCTGTCGCTGTTGAATAATTTGGTTCTGCGCTGAATGTACTTGACCTTATCGATCTCTTTGATGAAATCAATTTGCTGCAGCAGTCTTTCGGGTATCATATTAAACACTATATATTGATTACGTATTTGCGCCCGACCTTCAATCCTACCACAGCTTGCATTGTTGTTATGAGCTGGCTACCGTCTGTACTATATCCAGGTCAAACTCCCGGGCGGCTACCAGTATGTGATCGAAAATATCGGATTGCAGGTTTTCAAAATCACTCCAGATACCCAGTTTGGTAAAGCAGTAGATCTCCAGGGGCATGCCATTGGGCGTGATCTCCATCTGGCGCACCATGATGGGTTGCTGTTCATCGATCTGCGGATGGCGTTTCAGGTAATTATATACATACATCCTGAAGGTACCGATATTGGTCAGTTGCTTACCATTGATCAGGTATTCATCTATAGCCTCACCGGTATTGATCTCTTCCAGGCGATGTATTTCCATTTCTTTGGTCAAGAAATAATCTTTCAGCATATCGATCCTTTGCAGGCGCTGATAGAGTTCCAGGTCAATAAATTTGAATGATTTGATGCTGAAAAATATGGAGCGCTTAATCCTCCTCGAGTTCTTATCAATCAAGACCTGCGCATTGCGCACTTCTGTTGAGATCAGGTCGTAGGTAGGGATAGAGGATATGGTATTATCAAAATTCTTGATCTTGGTTGTAAGCAGGTTGATCTCGATTACATTCCCTTCCAGCTTATATTTGGTTACATTGATCCAGTCCCCTACTTTGAAGAGTCTTGATGTCGCCACATGGATACCGGAAATAAACCCGAGGATTGTGTCCCGGAAAATAAGCAGTACTACAGCGGTCATAGCACCCAGTCCGGCAAAAATACTACCGGGAGAGATGCGCAGGAATATAGACAGGGAAATAATGACATAGGCTATGATGCCGATAATGCGCATAGACTGTGCCACGGCTTTGATGCCGGTTGCATTATAGTTCAGCTGATTTCCGTCTGCATAATCTTCTACCGCTTTGATAAGCCGGTGCAGAATGACGGCCACTACGGTAATGATGAGCCAGTTAAAGACGGCATCTATATAAGGCAGGAATCGCTTGCTCCGGTAAAACACATCCTCAATAATCCAGTAGCAGAACAGCATGGGAATGAAATTGAGGAAGGAGCGGAACACATGCCGGTTGTAACAGGCAATGTAAAATGGTTTTTTAGTTTTAAAAACGATCCACCGGATGATGGGTATGAAGACCCGTTTAAGGACAAAAGACAGTACGAGGAATAGCAGTATCAGCGCGATTATTTTATACGCCAATACTGACACTTCCCGCAGTTGTAAAGGGAATTCATCCCTGATATAGCGGTCAATTATATTGATATATTCTTTCAGCATAACATCATCCGTTTTAGTAACCTGTAAGTGTACCGGGCAAGACCGCTATTCTGTTACACCCGCTTACAGGCCGCATTACTTATCGTCTTTATCTTTGGACAGCTGCTCTTTACACAGCTTCACATATTTGGCAGCCTGTCTGCTTTTAGGCAGGTCAGGCTTTTTAGCCACTGCCTGGAAATAAGGCAATGCAGAGGCATATTGCTTCTTTTTGTAGAGATCCATTCCTTTTTTAAAGTCTGCTTCAGCCTGAGCGATCGCTTTCTCTTCTGTTGCCGCTTTTTTATTGGCCGCATCTTTAGCGCGCTCTTCTGGTGTTTTGGCAGACGGGCGTACTTTTTCTTTAGCGACTGTCTTTTCAGTTGTTGCGGTCTTTGCGGCTGTAACAACCGGCTTAGCTATAGTAGTGCTACTACTGCTCGTACGCATATCAGCTTCTTTCACCACTTCAGCAGCTTTAGCCCTGGTTTCGGCAGTGGTCGTTTTTGCCAATGCAGGTGCGGTACTCATCTTAGCCTTACTTTCTGCAGGAGCTGTCTTTGCCGCTGCTACTGCAGGACTCGGAGCAGCCTCTCTGGACATCGCTACAGACGCCGGTGCTGCCGCTGCTGCAGGCACATCGGCCGCAGCAACCATTGCCGCATCACTATCAGCAGCAACATTACTAACCCTGGCACTGCTATGACTGGCTACTACCGGAGCAGCCTGTCCCTGCATACCGTATTTGGCATTCATGGTAGAGTCATCCTGGCGGCTTACCGGAGGGCTTACCCCCTCATCCAGCGCACTGGCCGACTCGTTTGCTTTCGCCAGCATAGCGGCTTTCTCCGCTTTGTGATGGTTAAATTGATTTAGTCCCCATATGCCAAGGCCAACGACTGCTGCTGCAGCCAGTCCTACTTTCCAGCTCATACCACGTTTGCGGTCAGGTGCATCAAATGTAACTGTTTTACGCGGTGCCGGATGTACCGGTCCCTCCGTCACCGTTTTGGATACTGGCGGAACGATTACTTCTTTTTTAGGAACAACCTTTTCTACCAATGGCTCTGGGTCAGCGTCGACTGCAGGCAACTGCAGGGTATCTACCTCGCTGAGCAGCTGGTTGGCATTTGCGGTATTTAAGAAACCTTCGATAGCATCGTTACAGAAAGGACACTCATTCAGGTGCATTTCTACGACATACTGCTCTTCCGGAAATAATTTTTTATAGATATAATCGTTAATCTGCCTCCTGGTCAGGCAGGCACTGTTATCTATCGCTTTTATCAATCTGGCTCTACTGTTCATGATGCAATGCTGTTTTTATGTTGACCAAAACAAAGTTTCAGATTACGTCTGCCGTTTTGCAGGTAGCTTTTCACCTGTTTATCATCCATCTGATTGTGTGCAGCAATTTCTGCATAAGTCTTCTGGTGCAGGTAAAACAGCTCTATACAGGTTTTCTGTGCTTCCTGTAATTTGCTCAGGCAGGATTCGAGTATCCGCAATACTTGTTCCTGTTCCATCTTATGATGCGAAAGGTCTTCATATTCCACAAAGTCAAATGTATTTTCTGCATCTACGGGTGTAGTGGGTTGCTGCTTACGCAGTTCCATCAGGCAATGGTTCTTTACAACGGTATATAACCAGGGCTTAAAGCTCTTGATTTTATACTGTGCCACGTCGGTCCATATTTTAATAAAAACGACCTGCACCGCATCTTTGGCAGCATCGGCAGAAAGGTATTTCATACCGACACCCAAAGCCAGGTGTGCATAACGCTTATGCAGGGTGGCCAGGGCCTCCTGATCCCGCTTATGAGCAACCCTGTACAAGAGTTCCTCGTCCAATAGGTTTCTGTAGATTGTATGCGACAAAGGAAAAAGGTTTTGAATCGTAAAAATAATGTTTTTATATGTTTTTGTCCGTAAAAACCGCCAATATGTTCTTTAAAATAATTTTAGATTTTAATTAGCCACTGCAACAGGCATATTGCCTACATTTGCAACAATATATAACTCACCAGGAAAAACAAACACATCATGCCATTAGACGCTTTAATAGAACCTACCATACCCGTACTGAAACCTTCCGATACTGTCGATGATGCATTACGTATGATTGCAGAAACGCACCTGGAACAATTACCTCTGGTAAACGGCAAGCAGTACCTGGGCATGATCAAGGAATCTATTCTGCTGGACTGGGAAAACCCCGATGATGAATTGCTGGTGTTTGAAGGCAGACTGAACCGTTTGTTCTGCCACGTGCAGCTGCACCCTTTTGAGGCTGTAAAGATGGCGATACAAAACAAGTTTCCTGTTGTACCGGTACTGAACCAGGAGCAGGAATACCTGGGTTCTATCTCCCGCGATGCCTTGTTTTATTATCTTGGAGAGAATGGCAGTCTGAATGAGCCTGGTGGCATCATTGTACTGGAAATGAAACTGGGCGACTACAGCCTGGGGCAAATCGCTCGTATATGCGAAGGCGAAAATGTGATTATCCTTAACAGCAGGGTGTATACCAATCCTCAAACGGGTATGCTGGAGGTAACGCTGAAAACGAATAAGCAGGAGTTACAAACTGTTGTTGCTGCATTTGAGCGCTTTGAGTATACCGTAAAAGAAGTTTATGGTGACCTCCCGGCTTATGATGATCTGGCACAGCGTTATAAATTGCTGATGACTTATATTAATATGTAATTCAAAATGTATTTTAAAAAAGAG
>Ga0256790_1000277_pt1 | contig 17629 bp, 16 predicted proteins | sample MC6MC0941MT_FD_190206 | JGI IMG/M metagenome (GOLD analysis project Ga0256790, IMG submission 190206) | Metatranscriptome of enriched soil aggregate microbial communities from Iowa State University, Ames, United States - MC6-MC0941-MT... | ecosystem: Environmental > Terrestrial > Soil >... | reverse complement strand
GTTCAATTTTGTTGACTTGATCAAAAGCCTGAGCATAAAGCTCAATTGCTGTAGGTGCACTATAGCAACCTGCACAACCACATGCATTTTCTTTGGCATTTTTAGAATGCGGCGCACTGTCAGTACCTAAGAAAAACTTAGGGCTGCCGCTTGTAGCAACTTCAAGTAAAGTTTGTTGATGGGTTTGACGCTTTAAAATCGGTAAACAATAAAAGTGCGGTTTTATACCACCGACCAACATATCATTACGATTGAACAGTAAATGTTGTGGTGTGATCGTCGCAGCAACATTACGATCTTGTTCAAGCACAAAATGTGCAGCTTCACTGGTGGTAATATGTTCTAACACCAATTTTAATTTCGGAAATTGTTTAAGTAGCGGTGAAAGTACTTCGTCTAAAAAGCGTTTTTCACGGTCAAAAATATCCACATGTTGATGGGTGACTTCACCATGTAATAGTAATGGCACTTGATGTTCTTCAAGTTGTTCAATGACTGCATAGATCTTGCGAATGTCACTGACACCATTATCCGAGTTAGTTGTTGCGCCCGCAGGATAGAGTTTAATTGCATTGACAAATTGGGATTCTTTGATTTTGCGAACTTCATCTGGAGAAGTATGGTCGGTAAAATACAGCACCATGCGTGGGTCAAAATCAATCCCCTCTGGTACATGTGCCATAATACGCTCACGATAAGCATTCGCTTCATCTACAGTTTTCACAGGTGGAACGAGGTTCGGCATACAAATCGCACGGGCAAATTGTTTGGCTAGATCTGGAACTGTACGTTTTAAGGCAAGACCATCACGCAGGTGGGCATGCCAGTCATCTGGCTGAAGCAAAGTGATCGTATTCAAGGCAATTCTTACTGACAAATAAATGAGATGATAATCTATAACACTTTAAAATGATAACAGCTATTTCTAATCAATAATTCAAATTAAATGATTAAAAACAAATCTAAAGCTTATATTTTGTTCGGATTGGTCATGTAGGTGTCATGATTGGGTGCTCATGCTTAGCAGAAAATCTACAACTGTATAACATGGCAATGATTTTCAATTGCTTATTTTGAATTTATTTTAAAATTACAGTTTTTAAATGATGAAATAGTCAAAATGTACTATTGCATATTTTTCTTAAAAAATGATAATAAAGTCATACAAAGATAAACTTCGAACATACATAATTTTCATTTTATGAATAAACACGCTATTGACCTTATACAATTGTGATTAAAGCCTTGAGAATATAAATGATCCACTCAAGGTGTGTGTGACGTCGCTTTTATTGTCTGAGATCAGTATACTATGTATATGTAATACAATAGTTTATTAGATAAGTACATCAATTATAATATTGAGTTAATAGAGAGCTTTATATGGGCAAGTTTCTGCCAAACCTGATTTGCATCATGTGTCTTGTGGGTTTAAATATTCAAAGTCAAATTTTTGCCAAACAAAATGTTAAAGCTGATAAAAGTCAAGAAGCGATAAAAGCGGACTTAAAACAAGATTGGTCAGTCAATAGTATCAATACCGCCAATTGGTCTGAAAATATTGGTAGAGGACAATTCCCCGTTTATGCACGTGCGCAAGTGATGCTCAATAATTTACATGCTTCACCTGGGCCAATCGACGGTAAAAGTGGCAAGAACTTTTTAAAAGCACTTGCCGCATATCAACAGATTAAAAGTTTACCAATTAGTGGTGAACTGGATAAACAGACGTGGGACAGTTTGTTAAAAAATCAAAAAACTGCAGCATTTGGAACTTATCAAATTACGGCAGAGGATATTAAAGGGCCTTATGCAAAAGCAATTCCGCGAAATTATGCGCAACAAGCAAAAATGCCGGGTCTGTATTACACCCGTGTGAGTGAAATGTTAGGTGAAAAGTTTCATATTGATGAAGACTTTCTTAAACAACTCAATCCAAAAGCTAACTTTAAAAAAGTAGGCGAAACCATCAATGTACCGATCGTACGCAATGATTTGCCTGAGGGTGTGGCCCTAATTATTGCGCATAAACCTGCTCGACAACTTTATTTGTATAATAGTGCCAATCAGATGATTGCATCTTTTCCTGCCACAATTGGTGGTTCTGGTACACCATCCCCAAAAGGGACGCATAAGGTCATTAAAGTTGCCGCAAACCCTGTCTATGGTTATAACCCGAAAAACTTTGTTCAAGGGAGTAACCGTCAAAAGCTGGCATTACCGCCTGGCCCCAATGGCCCTGTTGGCAATATGTGGATTGCTTTAAGTAAACCGACATTTGGTATTCATGGTACGCCGAATCCCTCATTAATTTCAAAGACCGCTTCTCATGGTTGTATTCGTTTGACCAATTGGGATGCCAATGATTTAGGCCGCAAGGTTCAACCGGGGACAGTGGTTAAGTTCTTAGATTAATCTGGTTGTATCTCTGAAAAAAGCTGAGTACTTTAAAACAGTGCTCAGTTTTTTATTGCGCAGATAAAATTTTGCTGCTGTAAATATTAAACTTATACACAACATACTGAATTTATTGGGTATGATCAATTTAACTTAATCATGTCAAAAAAATTGAAATCTTTATGGGTACAGAAAAAAAATTATCTACTCAAGAAGTCATTAAACTTGAACGAGATTTGGCTAAATTTGCCAATATGATGGATTCGGTGGTGCGCATTCCATTTACCAAACAAGGGGTGGGGGCTGATGCTGCACTCAGTACCATACCCATCGCTGGTGATATTGCAGGCTTTGTATTGACTTGTTATGCAGTTTATAAAGCTAAACAGATTGGTGTGCCTCAAGCAAAACTCAATGGCGTGTTAAAATTGGCTGTGATTGATGGGGTTGTGGGATGTATACCCATCGCTGGAACCTTATTCGATATTTTTATTCGGCCCAGTCGTAGAGCTTTAGATGTTGTACATGACCATATTCAAGAAGAATATCAGATTTATAGCGACGATCATGTAGTTCACCCATTTTTACACGAGAAGCTGGAACAAAAGCAACAGCAATCTGCATTTTGGCGTAACCCTGTTATTGCTTGGATTTGGATTCATATTCCCGATATTTTAGGCTTGATTGTTTTGATCCTGATTGGACTTGCAATGTGGTTTGGCGTAAATATGATATGGGATTGGTATCAAAGCTATCGTGCTTAAATTCCAACAGTGAACTGATTTGAAAATGTAGATATTAAAATACAGAGGTGATCATGCAAGATTATATTTCGGCAAACCTTCCTGCTATTGATTTTGATCATACTCGTAAATTTTATGCATTTTTAGGCTTTCAGTGTGATTATCAGTCTGCACAATGGATGATCTTAAGCAAAGACAGTTTGCTTGTTGAGTTTTTTCACCACCCCAATCTGAATCCAAAAGAATCATGGTTTAGTGCTTGCTTAAGGACCCATGTCCTACCAGATTTGTTTCATTATTGGCAAGGCTTAGATTGGGCACAATTCCCAGAAGCAAAAATAACTGAAATTCAGTATCTCGGAGAAATTGATATGTTTTGTGTAGTTGATCCGAATGGTAGTTTAATTCGTTGCATCCAATTAGATTAATTCCTTCAGTTGTTATAGTTATTGGTATTTAAAGAAAGATAGGTAGATAGAAATTGTGCGGTAAATAGCGGACAAGCAAAATTAAAATATGATGTAAATAAACAGAGCCTCCATATTGGAGGCTCTGTTTTTCTATCGATCACTACAATTTAGCGATAGCGTATAGATTAAGGTAAATTAAGTTGACGTAAAGCGGCAACACGTTGCTCGATGCTTGGGTGAGTTTGGAGTAAAGCTGCCAAACTGAAACCTTGCTCTTTACCTTCTGCGATAGCAAAAGCTTTCATTTCTTTCGGCATTTGATCTGGCATTTCAGATTCAGCCTGTAGACGCAATAAAGCGGAAATCATGGCTTCTTTACCTGCAAGTTGAGCACCAGCTTCATCTGCACGGTATTCACGATAGCGAGAGAACCACATCACGATTGCCGAAGCCAATATACCGAAAACGATATCAAGCACGATGGTAATTGCAAAATAAGCAAGTCCTGGTGCTTCACCGTCTTGACGGCCAAAGACGTTTCGGTCAATAAAATCACCAACCACACGGGCAAAGAACATTACAAAGGCGTTCACTACACCTTGAATAAGGGATAAAGTGACCATGTCGCCATTGGCAACGTGACCAATCTCATGCGCAAGTACGGCACGCAATTCATCTTTGTTCATGCGTTCCAGTAAACCTGATGAAACCGATACAAGCGCATCGTTTTTATTCCAACCTGTGGCAAACGCATTCGACTGATAAGATGGGAAAATACCAACATCTGGCATTTGAATACCAGCACGTTGTGAAAGTTGAGCAACCTCTTGTAATAACCAAACTTCGGCTTGGTTACGAGGAGCATTCGGGTCAATTAATTCAGTACCTGTGGTTTTTAACGCCATCCATTTGGACATAAAGAGGGAGATTAAAGAACCTACCATACCAAACACTAAACAGATGACCATCAGGTTGCCTAATTTAAGACCGCCAGCGCCGTGGTAACTACCAACACCTAATAATGATAGGATAATGCCAGCTACAACCAGTACCGCGAGGTTGGTTAGCAAAAACAAACCAATCCGCATCATGGAGAGAATCCTCTTATAAATAATAAATAATATGATGTATTAAAATAAATCATGAAATTCAATATGAGGTTTAGATGACTAAAATTCAAGAATAATGATAAAAATCGATCTGATAAAAAATGAGAAAATAAAATGAAATGGATAGTGGATAAGAAATTTATAAAAAAAAATAGACAAGATAAAAAAAGATTCTCGGTATTAGAGAAAACATTATTTTTTTAGCAATTTGTTGAAAATATGTAATTGCATAAATTACATACTTATTTAAGATATAAACAAACTCTATTTTGGAAATAAAGTCTGATTTTATCAGTTGCCAATAGTGATTTGTGCTGTCGCACTGGCATGCGCTGTTGAATAAGAACCCGCAGGTGCATCCGTGTATGTTCCATCAGAGGCAATAATAATCGGTCGAGAACTATATTTAACCTGTTGAATAGGTGAAGTGTTGCTGATTTTTTGTACGGTTTCAGGTTGATTTGATTGTGCAATGATTTGCCCAGCACCCGTTGAAGTGTCGATATTATTTGCAGTTAAATTTAACCCGCCAGCATATAGGTTATTTAAACGACTGGTCACACGTTTGACATAGTCTTGGGTTTCACGGAAGGGTGGAATACCACCGTATTTATCCACATTACCCTCACCAGCATTATAAGCAGCTAAAGCTAAACTGGTATTTCCATTAAATCGTTTCATTAACCAACTGAGATATTTGGCACCACCAAAAATATTCTGCTGTGGATCATAAGAGTTTGACACATTGAAGCGACGTGCTGTTGCAGGCATAAGTTGCATTAAACCTTGCGCACCAACAGGGGAACGTGCATTGGTATTAAAACCGGACTCAGTATGCATCACTGCTTTGATTAAGCCTTCTGAAACACCATGTGTCTGTGCAGCTTGACGGATAATACTGTCAAATGAGTTTTTACTTTTACTATAACTTGGCAGTACTGCGGATTCTGTGCTTCCCCAGTTGCTATAACTGTGAATATTGCTGTCTTTATAATAAGTCACTTTGACTTTTTGCAGTGAGCGATCTGAGTTCTTCCGATTGGTGAGTAGGGTTGTACCATTTTGGTCTTTGTAGAAATAAATTTGGCCTGCAAAACTTTGCGATGTAAATGAAGCGAAGCTCATACATCCTAAAATTGACACTAACGAACCCGTAATTAATTTTTTCATTTTGTAGTAATTAAAATATTTCCCCAATTTTTGGGAGTTTAACAAAGTTATTGAACAAGAAAAACAATGAATTGAGTTTTAACAATACAATTGCAAAAAAGCAAGTGCTATTTGTTGGCATATTAATCAAAAAAAATTTTATATTTTTTTTAAAATATATTTATTGACTATATTAAGCATTTGAAAAATATACATAAAATTTAGTGGTTAAAAAATGATCAATCTAAAGAGAATGCCCATCATTGCGTGAGAAAACTTTGTCAAGCCCCAAACAATCCACAATTTTATCCACAGGTTTTGTGGAAAACTGTGGAAAAGTCCAAAAGATAAGCACTTCGGCTAAAAAATGAACTGAGCCGTCTATTTTAAATGTGGAAATACGACAGGAAGATGACCAGATAAAAATAGATGCAAAATAAAAAAATCTTTAGATGCGGTTGACGTTCAAATCAGATAAAATTGCCCAGTATTTTTTAATGGGTTTATCTCGTCTATGTACTCGCCAGTTGAGTCCGAACAAGGATTTAATTTTAAACCAGAGCTTCCAACAAGTTCAGCTTATTATCGTCTTTTGAAAAAACTTCGTCGTCAAGTCGGCCATGCAATTCGTGACTTTAAAATGATTGAGGAAGGCGATAAGGTAATGGTCTGTGTTTCTGGTGGGAAAGACAGTTACACCTTGCTTGATATTTTGTTGCAATTTAAACGTATTGCACCGATCAACTTTGATGTTGTCGCAGTGAACTTGGATCAAAAGCAACCTGGTTTTCCTGAAGATGTGTTACCGAAATATTTGGAAGAAAACAATATTCCTTATTATATTTTGGAAAAAGACACCTATAGCATCACCAAGCGTTTGACCCCAGAAGGTAAAACCTATTGTGCAGTGTGTTCACGTTTACGCCGTGGTTCACTCTACGGTTTTGCGCAAGAGATTGGTGCGACCAAAGTGGCATTGGGTCATCATCGCGATGATATCATTGCAACGTTCTTCTTGAATCTATTCCATGGTGGTAGCTTAAAAGCGATGCCACCAAAATTACTGTCTTCGGATAAAAAGAACATTTTGATTCGTCCTTTGGCTTATGTCGAAGAAAAAGACATCATCAAATATGCTGAAATTCGTAAATTCCCGATTATTCCATGTAACTTATGTGGTTCTCAGGAAAACTTACAACGTGCCATGTTAAACGACATGCTACGTGGTTGGGATAAACAATATCCAAAACGTTTGCACAGCATTTTTGGTGCATTGCAGAATGTTTCACCATCTCAATTGGCTGACCGTGATTTATTTGATTTCGAAAAATTGGATGAAGAACGTGAATTCGATATGAAATGTGATACGGAAGAAATGAAAAAACGTTTAGATGTTGTAAATCTTAGTTTTGCAGCAGATTGATCTTTTTTGCCAATTAAATGAACGAATCGGGCATTCATATTGAGATGAGTGCCTGATTTAAAAAAATAAAACGATAAAACCGATAAAACATGAACAGTCCGTACAAAAAACTTTAGCCCAAATTGAAATTATCATGCTATAACATTGGGCAAGCAAAACTGCTTCAACCTGATGTTGTCTGGATAGATAACACAATAAATTGAATAAATAATTTGAGGAATGAACATGCCTGCATTTTTAACTGATGATTGGTTTGCAAATGTTGAAAAATTAACTGCTGAAGCAGGTGATTTAAACTTACCACCAGCACTTTCAGGTTTAGCAATTAATTTGGTTGTTGCAGATGCAGATGGCAACACTGAGCTTGCTTTAGACGGCGGAAAAATCGTCAAAGGTAGTTCTGCAAATGCGAAAACAACATTGAACATGGATGCTGAAACGCTTCGTAAAGTATTCTTAGAATTTGATATGGCTGCTGCTATGCAAGCATTTATGACAGGCAAAATCAAAGTTCAAGGTGATATGTCTCAATTGATGGCTTTACAAACAGCGAAGCCAAGCCAAGAGCAAAAAGATTTATTTAAGAAAGTATTAGAGCAAACTGCTTAATCCTTTTAAAATAAAAAAGCTTACCCAAGAGTAAGCTTTTTTATTGCCTGTTTTTTACAAATCCAATCTATTTAATATACAGATTAAATTTCTAATAATCGAGGTGTGGTTTTAATGTGTTCTAAATAAGCCCGAATACGTGTGACATACTGTACTGCTTGCTTATAACGACCATTACTTGCTTGATTACGTGTCAAATAATTATAAAGATTCATCCAGTCATTAGGATCTTTACCTTGTGCTTTGATACGCTTTTGAATACCTTCAACCGCACCAGGACCCATATTGTATGCAACCAACGCATACCAATGACGATCTGGATTACGAATATAAGAATAACGACTCAACATCATATCAAAATATCTTGCGCCGCCTTGGATACTCTGAGCGGGGTCACTACGATTACTTACACCCATTTCTTTGGCTGTAGTATTGGTCAACATCATCAAACCACGGACACCTGTGGGAGAAACAGAGTCTGGTTTTAAATATGATTCTTGATAACCAATTGCAGCAAGTAGGTGCCAATCTAAGCCATATTGCTGCGCAGAGCGCTTAAAGCTGGCTTTATAAATCGGTAGACGAGAACTTAGGTCACGTTGGATCACGTTCCAATCGTCCTTCTTGACAACATTACGATTATAAAATGAGGCAAGTTGCTGAGTTGAACCATTTTGTTTGCTTTGGCAAATGAAACCACTTGCTGTTGCTGTTAATGGGTCTTCAGCTTGTTTAAATACCCAATTCAATTCTGGGTTTAAACCATTACTTTTTAAACTGTTGAAATCACCACAGCTTGCTGAAAATGAGGTTAAACGTTCTGCTTCAATTGTCTGCATATTTGCAGTGGTAATCGCAAAATTAGCTTTACCTTGAGCAACCATTTTCAATGCTGTTGCATTGTCTGAAACCGTTTTAAACTCAAGTTTAACATTTAAACTTTCAGCATAGTTATGGGCTAAGTCATAGCCGAAGCCATGCTTATAGTCTCCATCCTTAAACACGATGCTTGGATTGGAAACTGCAACTACAGTTAATTTACTCGAATTAACTACAGCATTGTATTGATTGTTCTTACTCGCATTAATGCTAAAAGGAATTAATGCAGTGGTTAAAACTAATGTTTTGATTGGCAGCGCACGAAAAAATGAGTTAAGGCTAAGCCTCGACCCAGAGGTTGAACTACTGTGCATGTTGTCTCCGCTACAAGTAATTTATTGCCCTAAAAAGTCATAAGCACAAAAACACCTAAAAACTTTTTATAGTTGGTAAATTCAATAAGGGTGGGCAGTCATGAACGTCATTCAAAAAATGACATGTGGGATAGAAAGATTTTGCAGAAAAACTACAAAATTAAAAAAATAAACTCATAAAACATGTGCGCATAATATAGGCGGTTTTTAGATCTGTCAAACTTTGTATGAAAAATGATCAATTTTAAATATTTAAGATTATGATTTTTAAAGGAATATTTTTTTAATAATTACGTGGATTTTAAAGCTGAAATAGCTTGTCAAAAACTGTAAGGAAATGTTCCAAAGCTAAGTTAAGATTTACCACTTTTAAAACGTTTTTCTGTTGAATTTTATGTGCGAATTTAAATAGGAAAAAAAGGATTTTATCCCTTTTTAAACCTTAAAATGCAAGATTTTTAATCTGACATTTTTACTGTATTGGTTGTAGACTATAAAAACATTTTTTCAAAAATAAGTATCAAGTGCATATATATTGTGAATGGTTTTAAATCATGAAATCAAATTTAATTACCCGTTCAGGGCATGATCTGTTGGTTGCTGAGTTACAACATCTTTGGCGAGAAGAACGACCTGAAATTACTAAGAAAGTAACATGGGCTGCAAGTCTAGGTGACCGTTCTGAGAATGCTGATTACCAGTATAATAAACAGCTACTTCGAAAAATTGATCGTCGAGTACGTTATTTGGGTAAGCGGCTAGAAGAATTACGTATTATCGATTTTTCTCCAGAGCAAGCAGGCAAAGTGTATTTTGGGGCATGGGTTGAAATTGAAAATGATGATGGTGAACAGAAAACCATACGTATTGTCGGGGTAGATGAGATTTATGATCATCATCCACAACATGTATCAATTGACTCACCGATGGCAAGAGCTTTGCTTTCAAAACAAGTGGATGATGATGTTGAAGTCGTAACACCTTTAGGGAAAAAACGTTGGTATATCAATTCAATTCGTTATGAGTAGCTTGAATATTCATCAAATCAGTAAAAATTGACTTTATTTTGTACACTTGATTGAAGAAATACTGAAAAAGATTTGCCAAGTCGCAATTTTATTTATATGATAGCCGCCATTGGAAGCGTGGCAGAGCGGTTTAATGCACCGGTCTTGAAAACCGACGAGGGTGTGAGTCCTCCGTGAGTTCGAATCTCACCGCTTCCGCCAAATATTTAAAAGACCCTTAAATTTTTAAGGGTCTTTTTTTTGCTTTGATTTTGTCTCACTTACTCTATATAAAATTTTAAAAATAAAGCTATATAAGCCCTAAAATAAAGTGCTGATATGATTTGCTAAAATAATTTGCTTGGTTTGATTGAATTTTTTATATGAATGCTCAGGAGCAGGAAAAGCTCTGATTAACAGCTCAGGATTAAGATTTAGAGGCTTTTAAAATGTCTTGATAATGATCTTAAACTGAGCCCATGGACAGAATACATTTTATTTGACTACTATATTGAATGACCTGTATGGATTGTTAATGGTCAAACTTGTCAGAGACAAATTAGTCAAAGCATTGAAGAACCACATGTCCATTGGTGGATTAGTCAACTGTAGGGCTTTGGGTTGTTGATATGTCAGCTTAGATGAGTTGGATGAGCTGAGTACATTTATTTTTATAACCACAGGATTTAGCAATATCCGTACTTTTACAGCATGTTGCCTTACTATCATGTTGCATCCTATGGATTGCTTTTATACTTACCTTTACAACTAATGTGTAGAAAAAAACTCTACACAAAATTATTGAACATCTGTCTATAACGTACATTTAACTTTAAGCGAAGGAGCGAATTTACTGGATTAGATTCAACGTGCTTTGCAGGTTTATAATAGCTCGCATGAATAACCATGCTAGAAATCATTTTTTAAGAGTGGCAAGGTATCGTAGAAAGACCTTTTATTATAAGCGAATAGGTCTTAGTTTGATTTAAATGGATGCACTATGCTCTGAGTGATCATTATTTATCTTTAATGATTTCGTCACCAATCCAGTTTAAAAAATGGTTCACTTTGAGAATGTTCTCATGGGTACGTGGATAAACTAAGTGGTGTGCAGATATGGGTACGGATAAGTCATCATGAAAGACTTTGACAAGTTTTCCTGAATCTAGATAATTTTGGGTAAGTAAATTGCTTTCAAGAACGAATCCAAGCCCATGAGTTGCAGCTTCAAGCGACATGTATGAGCGATCAAAACTAAAAGTATAAGGAAATTCAGGAATACTCAGCCCTTGGTGTGCAAACCATTGAGGCCATGTCACGAGAGTAGACTTTGACAAAATTAATTCTTTTTTTAGTAGATCTTTAGGCTCAGATACTGGACTACGTTCAAGTAGTTTTGGGGAGGCAAGAACTTCTAATTTTTCACTTCGAAAAGTTCTAATTTCGACACCTGTCCAATTTGGAATACCATGACGAATATCAATATCAATTTTATCACGCGTAAAATGAAGGTTTTCATAAGAGCAAGATAAATTCACTTGAATGAGAGGATATTGTTCTTTAAATGATTCTAATCTTGGCAATAACCACAGAAGTCCAAAGCTAGGTGATGAATGGATATATAAACTATCTTTTGGGCTTTTATCTGATGCTTGTTCAGTCGCTAACATCAAATTATGCAAGATAGTGGTGACATCTTGATAATAACGTTCACCTGAAGGCGTTAAGGTCACTCCTCGTGCGCCTCTTATAAATAAGCTTTGACCAATCATTTCTTCTAGTTTTGCTATTTGATGACTGACAGCAGATGGTGTGAGATTCAAAACTTCTGCCGCTTTTGCCACATTTCCTAATCGAGCAGTTTGCTCAAACGCTTGTAAGGTTTTTATTGCAGGTACCTGATTGTAATTTTTTTCACTATTGTTCATTTAAAATTCCATTTTTCTTTCGAATACAAACTAAAAATATCATAGGCATGAATAAAATTCATGCCTAGTTGAGTTTAACCTTATTGCTGCTCACCGTGAAAAAAGAGAATCTAATGATGAATAAATATGTTGAAGATAAGAGGAATAGACATGTTACTACAAGGAAAGGTAGCGTTAATCACAGGTGCTGCATCAGAGCGTGGTATTGGTCGTGCAACAGCAGAAATCTTTGCACAGCAAGGCGCTAAAGTCATTATTGTTGATCTAGATCTTGTGCAAAGCCAGAATGCAGCTAAAGCATTGGGCGAAGGTCATTTAGGTCTAGCAGCAAATGTTGCAAATGAAGAACAAGCACACGCTGCTGTGGAAAAAGCCCTTCAACACTATGGAAAAATTGATATTTTGGTCAATAATGCAGGCATTACCCAACCTGTAAAAACATTAGATATCAAACGTAATGATTATGACCGTATTTTGGATGTCAGTCTGCGAGGAACACTCATTATGTCTCAGGCAGTAATTCCCTCAATGAAAGAAAACGGTGGAGGAAGTATTGTGTGCTTATCATCCGTTTCGGCACAACGAGGTGGTGGTATTTTTGGTGGTCCACACTACAGTGCTGCCAAAGCTGGGGTTTTAGGATTAGGTAAAGCGATGGCTCGCGAGTTTGGTGCAGATAATATTCGTGTCAACTCACTTACACCAGGTCTTATTCAAACAGATATTACGGGTGGTTTAATAAATGATGATCGTCGTCATGACATTCTTGCAGGTATTCCACTTGGTCGCTTAGGCAGAGCACAAGATGTTGCAAATGCAGCGTTATTTTTAGCCAGTGATCTATCAGCCTATTTAACAGGTGTAACTTTAGACGTAAATGGCGGCATGTTGATTCACTAAAACACAGTATTAGAAAATCTAAAATAGAGACATGGCCATGAGAGGATATTGTGGCCAATTGTAAAGGGACTCGCATGATGGATACCGTATTTTCATCTGATACAGATGCTATTCGTAAATCTGCATATCGAAAAATTGCATTTCGGCTGATGCCATTTTTAATGCTTTGTTATTTTTGTGCTTACCTAGACCGTGTAAATGTTGGTTTTGCCAAACTTCAAATGATGAGTGATTTACAGTTTAGTGAAGCTGTTTATGGACTCGGAGCAGGTATTTTCTTTATAGGATATTTCTTATGTGAAGTACCTAGCAATATTGTGCTTCATAAAGTTGGTGCTCGACGTTGGATTGCCCGAATTATGATTACATGGGGTATTTTATCAGGCTGTTTTGCATTTGTTGAAACAGAATGGCAATTCTATACCTTGCGCTTTTTACTCGGTGTTGCTGAGGCAGGGTTAGCACCAGGTTTATTACTTTATCTTACATATTGGTTCCCATCTTATCGTCGGGCCCGTATGACCGTGCTTTGGTTTATTGCGATTCCAATTTCGGGAATGATTGGCGGTCCTCTATCTGGCTTAATCATGGATCAAATGAACAATGTGCAAGGATGGTATGGCTGGCAATGGATGTTCGTTATTGAAGCGATACCCACGGTACTTGTTGGTTTATTGGTGCTAATCATTTTAAAAGACTCTGTTCAAGATGCACATTGGTTAACAAGTGCTGAAAAGAATTTAGTTCAGCAAGAAATCGCTCAAGATAATCAACAGAAAGAAGGGCATAGCAGTATTAAAGACTTCATTAGTGATAAACGCTTGTGGTTACTTGCGGGAATCTACTTTTGTGTCGTAATGGGACAATATGCAATTACTTTCTGGTTGCCGACATTAATTCGTAACTCAGGTATTAGCGACAACTGGCATATTGGCTTGTTGACCAGCCTACCTTATATATGTGCCATAGTTGTAATGCTGTTAGCAGGCCGTAGCGGAGATCACTTTAGAGAGCGTCGCTGGCATTTAATTATTCCTATGTGTGCTGGTGCAGTTGCACTGACCTTCGCAACATTGTTTGCCTCAAATCTAACCCTATCGCTGATTTGTTTATGTATTGCAGCATCAGGTGTACTCACCGCATCTTCTTTGTTTTGGATGTTACCAACCAACTTTTTAGGAGGTGTTTCAGCTGCTGCGGGTATTGCTGGAATCAATAGTTTTGCCAACCTCGCTGGATTTTGTTCTCCGTTTCTTATCGGCTGGATTACGACTAATACAGGTTCGAATGCGATTGGCATGTTCTTAATCACAGCAGTTTTATTTGTCGGTGCCAGCCTAGTACTGGGCGTTCCAGCAAAACTTGTTAATCGTTAATAAGAGAAGTTAATCATGTCAAATATTAATAAAGAAGTTCGTATTGCTGAACTACAGCAACGTGCATATAACATTCGTCAACATGCGTTACGTATGGGACAAGTACAGGGCCAAGGTTATATTGGACAGGCCTTAGGTGCAGCCGATCTACTTGCAGTTTCTTATTTTCATGCAATGAAATATCAGCCTGAGAATCCTGAATGGGAAGGGCGAGATCGCTTTTATCTTTCAATAGGTCATTATGCAATTGCTTTATATGCTGCTTTGATTGAAGCAAACGTGATTCCACTTGAAGAACTTGAAACGTATGGTTCTGATGACAGTCGTTTACCTATGTCAGGCATGGCAACGTATACCCCTGGTATGGAGATCACAGGAGGTTCGCTAGGTCATGGTTTGGGTATTGCGGTAGGTGCTTGCCTTGGATTAAAACAAAAGAAATCAGAGTCATTTATTTATAACCTCTTATCAGATGGTGAGCTCAATGAGGGCTCGACATGGGAAGCCGTAATGTCGGCTTCACATTGGAAATTAGATAATCTAATTGCAATTATTGATGTGAATAATCAGCAAGCCGATGGGCATTCATGTGAAATTCTAGCTTTTGAACCGATTATAGATCGTTGGCAATCATTTGGCTGGTATACCCAACGCGTAGATGGCAACAATATGGAAGCTTTACTTGATGCTTTTGATCAAGCGAAAAGCTACGAAGGAGCATGCCCAAGAGTAATTATTTGCGATACCAAAATGGGTAAAGGTGTTTCATTTTTAGAAAGCCGTGAAAAAACACATTTTATTCGCGTGGATGAACGCGAATGGGATGAAGCTTTAAATATATTAACCCATTACGGCAAATAAGGAGTTTAGATCCATGGGCCAATTAGCGAACTCTCCAAAGAAAAAATTAAAAACGTCTGCAATGATTGCTTCGATTGCTGCTGAAGGCCAACCAACCAAGCCTGCACCATTTGGACATGCTTTAAATGCCTTGGTGAAAGAGCGTGATGATATCGTTGGATTATCAGCAGATTTATCCAAATATACAGATTTGCATATTTTTGCTAACCAAAACCCAGACAAATTCTTTCAAATGGGAATGGCAGAACAACTCCTGATGAGTGCTGCTGCTGGATTAGCTCGAGAAGGATTCGTTCCTTTTGCCACGACTTATGCTGTATTTGCTTCACGCCGAGCTTACGATTTTATCTGTATGGCGATTGCCGAAGATAATTTGAACGTAAAAATTGTAGCAGCCCTTCCTGGTTTAACTACAGGATATGGGCCAAGTCACCAAGCAACAGAAGATATTGCAATTTTCCGTGGAATGCCAAATTTAATGATTATTGATCCATGTGATGCCTTGGAAATTGAACAGGCTATTCCACAGATTGCTGCTCATCAAGGTCCTGTTTATATGCGTTTGTTACGTGGTCAAGTTCCATTGGTACTGGATAAATATAATTACCAATTTAAATTAGGTAAGGCTCAAGTGATTAAACCTGGCAAAGACCTGTTGATTATTTCTACAGGACTGCTGACGATGCGCGCTCTTGAGGCAGCTGAAGAACTTAAAAAAGAAGGAATTGAGGTTTCAGTTCTACATGTTCCAACCATTAAGCCTCTTGATGAACAGACCATTTTAGATGAGGTAGCTAAAGGAGGACGACCTGTACTTACTGCTGAAAATCATTCTGTAATTGGTGGTTTAGGTGAAGCAGTTGGAACCTTGCTATTAAGAAATGGGCAACATCCACGTTTTGACATGATTGGTTTGCCCGATGCATTTTTAGATGCAGGTGCGCTGCCGACATTGCATGATCGATATGGTATTTCTGTTGAAGCAGTTAAAGAGAAAATTAAAAATCACTTAACCTAAGAGAATCCAATTTTGTTAGTGAATTGAGCATGGTGTACGACAGGAGTCTTGCCATGCTGCAATTTTCTCATACCCCTTTTACTCCATTTAACCATTCAAAATATAGCTTATTCAATTAGTTATTTAGGGAAACTTATTTTTAAAATTTGCAGGGATTGTGCAATGAACAAAATTAATTTTTTATGTCTTATTGGTGTACTTATTGGAACAAATACGGCTTGTTTTGCTGGAAACTTATTCGATGTGAATCGGAAAAATTTAATAGGGCAAGGTGAACGAACAGCTTTAGCAGATAAAGGGATCAAATTTGATGGTAGTTTAAATCTCGATATTGCTTACTTGGCAGACGGTGGATATGTCTCACGACAAGATCCAACATATGTTAGCCAGTTTTCACTTGGTTCAACCTTAGATTTAGAAAAATTGATAAATCTAGACGGGCTGAGTGTTCGAGCATTAATTATGGCAAGACAAGGGCAGAGTGTATCAGTAGAACAGATCTCCGATCCGCAAGTACCACAATTGGCCAATGTACAGGCAAATTATGGTCGAGGAAATTCGGGTACAAGACTTGCAGAACTATCGATCGAAAAGACTTTTAGTAACGCAACTACCAGTATTCGAGTTGGGCGTTTTGCCATGGGAACTTATTTCAATGTGATGTCTTGTGACTTTCAAAATAATTCTTTTTGCGGTGCGCAAATGGGGAAATGGCAAGGCAGTAAATGGATTAATGCACCTGTAAGCCAATGGGCTGTAATGTCTAAATATAGTTTCAACCCTGAGGCTTTTATACAATTTGGTGTATTTGAATATAACCAAACAAACTTGGAAGAAAGTGAAGGATGGAATTTAGATACAAAAGATGCCGATGGCGTCAATATTCCTGTTGAGCTTGTCTGGCAGCCGAAACAGGCGATTAATAACTTAGCTGGTATCTATCGTATAGGTGCATTTTACAATACGGCTGATGATCTCAAAAATCAAAAAGACATCGTTACAGGAGAACCAAAATCTCACACATATGGGATGTGGGGAGTCGTAGAACAACAGTTAACCAAAAATGGCTCAAGTCATCAGGGGCTATACGCTTTTGTGAACTTTAGTTTTCATGATCAAACCACTAACAAAGTTGGAAATATGCAACAGATGGGTTTAAAGTACATTGGACTTTTAAATCATTATCCCAATGACATTGTAGGTTTTGCTGCGAATAGAGTTCATGTGAGTGATCGTTACAGCCAAACACAGCAAGCCATTAACAAGGATGCTGAATATAATATTGAGTTGAACTATTCATATTTCCCAATGAAATGGTTGATGCTTAGACCTAATATTCAATATGTAATCAATCCTGGGGCAACGAGTTATGTGGATAATGCTCTAGTGCTGGGCTTAAGCTCGAAAATTATTTTTTAAAAATATATCTACTATAAGAGTTGAACGATATTTTTTAAATTTCTAATATTTAAATTATCACTTTTTTTAGAGCTAAATTAAGGGAAT
>Ga0256790_1000276_pt1 | contig 17706 bp, 15 predicted proteins | sample MC6MC0941MT_FD_190206 | JGI IMG/M metagenome (GOLD analysis project Ga0256790, IMG submission 190206) | Metatranscriptome of enriched soil aggregate microbial communities from Iowa State University, Ames, United States - MC6-MC0941-MT... | ecosystem: Environmental > Terrestrial > Soil >... | reverse complement strand
TTCCCTAATGCTAAATTTGCAATCGAAGGTCATACAGATAGTACAGGTTCTGATAAAATCAACGACCCATTATCAAACGATCGTGCAAATGCAGTTAGAGAGTATTTAATCTCTAAAGGAATTTCTGCTAACCGTTTATCTTCTCAAGGTTTTGGTTCTAAAAACCCAATCGATGATAACAAAACTGTTGCAGGACGTGCTAATAACCGTCGTACAGAAATTAAATTAGTAAAATAATTTACAGTTTAAATAAAATTGAAAACGTCCCGATTTGTCGGGACGTTTTTTTATTTTTATAAAATGGATACAACTTCTTTTCTACATAAAATAGCACAGCAAATAGCAGCCGATTGTAACTTGAATTTTACAAATACGGTCATTGTTCTTCCAAATAAGCGTGCCCGATTGTTTTTGTTGGAAGCCTTTAAAAGCACATCAAACAAAACTTTTTTTGCTCCAGAAATTATCAGTATTGAAGATTTAATTACAAGAATTTCAAAGATGAATACGCTTTCGGGTGTTGAACAGCTTTTTGAATTTTATGAGGTTTATAAAGAAATCACCCCGAAAGGTGTACAACAAGATTTTGAACAATTCAGTAATTGGGCAAAAATACTGCTGCAAGATTTCAATGAAATTGATCGTTATTTGCTAAAACCAAGCCATGTTTTTGATTATCTTAAAAACATCGATGATATCAACCATTGGTCAGTTAAAGCAGAAGATCGAAGTGCTTTAATAGATAATTATCTGACATTTTGGGACCAGTTACCGACCTATTACAAGGCGTTTACCAAACACTTAATTGAACAAAATTCTGGTTATCAAGGATTGGTTTATAGAGTTGCGGTTGATAATATCGATGCCTTTATAAAAGAAAATACTTCTAAAACCATTTATTTTGCTGGTTTTAATGCATTGAATCAGGCGGAAGAACAAATTATACAGAAATTATTTAAAAGTGATTTAGCGAAAGTTTATTGGGATACCGACGCTCTTTTTCTGAACGATCCAGATCACGGCGCGGGTTACTTCGCTCGTAAAATCAAACAAAACTGGTCGTACTATAAATCGCATCCTTATGATTGGATTGTTGATGAATTCAAACAAGCAAAAAATATCGAGATTATCAGTACGCCAAAATCGGTTGGTCAGGCAAAAATTGTTGGATCAATCGTAGAAGAACTTCAAAAATCAAATGAAAACCTGCAAAAAACGGCAGTTGTTTTATCCGAAGAAAATCTATTGATTCCGGTTCTTTATGCTTTGCCAAATACGGTTGCATCGCTGAATGTAACGATGAATTACGACAGTAAATCGAATCCTATTCAGTTGTTTTTTGCAAAGTTTTTTAAAATGCATGTTAATTCTTTAAACAGAGGAAAAAGCAATGCTACTTTTTATCATAAAGAGGTTTTAGATGTTTTATCGCATTCGTTAATTGAGAATTTGGCGGCTTCAAAGCAGGTTGTTGATGGTATTAATAAACGAAATTTATCTTTTTTTAACTTCTCTACGTTAGATTTTATTCCCGCTGATAATCCGTTTTTGCAGTTGATTATTAAAGATTGGAATATTGATGTTATTGAAATTATCGACAGAATTGAAGAGATTGTTTTTGAAATTCGAACGTATCTTCGAGAGAATAAGGATGATGTTTCGCTTACATTTTTATACGCATTTCATCAGGTTTTAACGCAGATTAAAAACTATCAGTTAAAGTATAAAGTTATTGAAAACGCCCAACAATTATTGACCATTTACAAGCAAGTTGCAGATTTGGCTGAAGTATCTTTTGAAGGCGAACCGTTGGAAGGTTTGCAGGTAATGGGCGTTTTAGAAAGTCGGGTTTTAGATTTTGACAATGTGATCATTACGTCTTTAAACGAAGGGAAATTTCCTGCAGGAAAGTCTTCTAATTCGTTCATTCCGTATGATGTTAAAATGGAATTGGGTTTGCCAACTTTCAGAGAAAAAGATGCTATTTATACCTACCATTTTTACCATTTGCTATTGCGTGCAAAGAATATATATCTGTTGTATAATTCAAATTCCGAAGGCTTGGACGCTGGAGAAAAAAGTCGATTTATAACGCAATTGGTTTTAGATCCGCAGGTAAATCATAACATAAAAGTGAACAATTATTTCGCTAAATCGCCCGATAGTGTTAGTGAACCTTTAATGATTGAAAAATCGGAATTATTGCAGAATCGATTGAAAGAAATTGCTTCAGATAAAGGTTTTTCTCCGTCGGCAATCGGCAATTACATGCGTAATCCGATGCAGTTCTACATGCAGCGCGTTTTGGGTATTCGTGAGTTAGATGAGGTGGAAGAAAATATCGCCTTAAATACCTTGGGGACCATTATTCATGGTGCTTTGGAAGAATTGTATAAGCCTGTGATTGATCAAAAATTAACCATTGAAATGGTTGATGAAATGCTTCAAAATTACCAGTCAGAAATTGTTAGTCAGTTTAAATTGAATTATTCCGAAAGTGCAGATAAACATGGTAAAAACCTCTTGGCGTTTGAAGTTGCAAAACGTAACGTGTATCATTTTTTGATGCTTGAAAAAGAGATGTTGGAAAGTGGTGACGATGTTACAATAATTGGATTAGAGCAAACTTTGGAAACCGTTTTAGAAGATGTAAAATTACCGTATGCAGTTAAATTATCGGGAATTGCTGATAGAATTGAAATACGCAACAATGTTCTTAGAATTATTGATTATAAAACTGGAAAAGTAGATTTAAATCAGGTTCAAATAAAAGAAATCGGCGGGATTACCAATGATTTAAAGTTCGAAAAAGCCATTCAGTTGCTCATGTACGGTTTAATGTATAAAAACAGTACGCATTTGCCAATACAGGCGGGGATTTATTCGTTTAAGAATAGAAAATCGGGTTATTTGCTTTTTGGTTTGAAAGAAGATAGAACTACAAATGAGTTTATTACCGATGATTTATTGATTGATTTTAAAGCAGAATTAATCACTTTATTGAATACGATTTTAGATCCGGAAACAGTATTTGAAGAAAAAGTAGTTTAATTATTTTTCTTTAAAAACGATGTGATGATTGAAGCTATTTTGGGTTCTTGTTCAATAGTTGAAACATGACCACCGGGAATAATTTCAAAAGTAACTTCGGCACCTGCAACCTGATTTTTAATATCATCTAACGGAATAATGGTGTCATTTTCGCTTGCAATAATCAATTTTGGGTAAGGACTAAAATGCAGTAATGCTTCACGATCTATACGGATTTTCATGCCTTCTAAAGAGGCTATAATTCCTTGTAACGGAGTTTTTAAAGCCTGTTGGGTAAATGCTTCAATTTTATCCGCAAAAAGATTGTGCGCGTCTTTATCGAACAAATTCTGCGTCGCCATTCTTATAAAGGCATTACTGTTCTTTTTTACGACATCGATAGCGCGGTCGCGATTTATTCTACGTTCATCGGAATCAGGTTGTGCAGACGAGTTTAAAAGAATCAACGATCGAACATTATCTGGATACAACTCGGCAAAAGCCAACGCAATGTATCCGCCCATAGAATGCCCAACTAACGAAACTTTTCGCAAACGTAATTCAGAAATCAAAGCAAAAAGCATATCAGCCTGATCTTCCATTGTGTGCACGTATCCGTAACAATCGCTTTTTCCATGACCTAAAAGATCAACAGAAATAACTCGGTAACGTTTATCTAAATGCGATGTAAGATCGACCCACATTGAAGAATCTTCCAAAAATCCATGAATAAGTAAAACGGTGTTTCCTTTGCCAGAATCACTATAATTTATTGCTGTATTTTTGTAGGTAAACGTGTTCAATCTTTTTTATGTAAAAGTAGTAAAGAAAACCAAAAAATTAAAAATTATGTTATTTGCAACTAAATTGTATTTTTGCACATAATAAAAACATACTTATTTAACTTATGAAAACAAAAATTGCTTACCTATTCTTTGTGTTATTTTCGGTAACCTTAAATGCGCAAACTTCTACTCCAGAAAAAAAAGTAACCGTTAGAGAAATTCCGGTGTACCGTGATGTAGATGTTATGGCAACTTATCGTGGTGGTTATGCAGTGATTTTGAAGCAGATTGAAGACGCAACTAAAAATTGTAAGAGAGGATCCTTTAAAGGAAAAGATACCACCATTATTATTGATGTTTTAATTACCGATAAAGGAAAAGTTGCAAAGGTGGAATTTGTGAAAGCAGATGTAAGCTTGTGCAATGACGATATTAAAAAAGCTATAGAGAAAGGAACGCAGTGGGTGCCAGGAAGAATTGATAATAAACCAGTAAATTCTTATTTGCAATTAACTGTGAATTTAAAAAACGGATACGACAATTAGTAATAAAAATGTTGTAAATCGTTTACAATAGAATAAAAAAACAGTCTAACTGTTTTTTTATTTAAAACATTGTTCTATTTTTATAGAACTAATTCTAATTTTGTAGAATATGAAATTAACAGCTGCCGAAGAACAACTCATGCAATACATTTGGAAACGTGATAAAATTGTTCTTAAAGATTTAATTGATAGTTACGGTGATCCCAAACCTGCTAAAACTACTGTTGCAACAACGGTTAAAAAGCTTATTGATAAAGGTTTTGTTGGATACAATGAAATTGGTAATACACGTCTGTATTTCGCCATGGTAAAGAAAGAAAACTATTTTTCTAAACAAATGAAAAATATGATTAAACAGTTTTTTGATAATTCAACATCGCAATTTGCTTCCTTTTTTGCAAAAGATGCCACGTTGACAAAAGATGAATTACAAAAACTCCGTGATTTAATAGATGATGAACTTAAAAATAAGTAGTTATGGTGCTTTATTTTATAAAATCAACTTTTTTACTATTGATATTTTGTTTGATATATAAGTGGAATTTAGAAAACAAAAAATCATTACAATTTATAAGATATTATTTACTTACAAGTATTGTTTTTGCATTGGTTGTTCCTTTGTTTAGCTTTCAATTTTTAGTTCCGCAAAACAAAATTGTTGAAACTAAAGATTATATTTTTAATCAGTTGCCAAGTATTCCTGTGGCTATTAATAGTATTCCAGAAAAGAACATATCTATATTAACAGTATTATATGTCTTTGTTAGCAGCGTTTTTCTAATGCGTTTTTTATATAATCTAATTAAAATTTTACGAATCAAAAGATCCGGTAAAAAGGTTAATACATCGTTTGGAAACTTAATTGTAAGTAGTAAAGTTACCTCTCCGTTCACATTTTGCAATTATATCTACGTAAATAAAACCGAGTGGGTAAATAAAAGTGTAAACTATGCTATTCTGTATCACGAACAAGCGCACGTAAAACAAAATCATTCAATAGATATTCTGTTTATTGAAGGATTAAAGATAGTATTGTGGTTTCAGCCTTTTCTCTATTATTTCAAAAGAATTGTACAAGAAAATCACGAGTATCTCGCAGACGAATTTAGTTTGCAAAGAACAAACAATCTTAAAAATTATCAAGAATTAATTCTAAACTATTATGGCAATAATCAGCCAATTGTTGCTTTAAGTAGTTCAATCCACTTTAATAATTTAAAAAAACGATTTATTATGATGAAAAACACAAACAAAGGAAAAGTATGGGGAACGATTTTCTATTCGTTAACTGTAGCGCTAACGTATGTTGGTTTTGTTGGTATAGAAGCAAAAGGTTCCGATATTAAAAAGATTGAAAATAAAATATCAAATGTAGTTGAAGAATCTGTTAAGCAATCTGATGAAATCATATTTACTGAACCAATTAGAAATGATGCAACAAATGAGATTAAGAATGATTCTATTATGCTAGCTTACATTAAAGGAGAGAAAAGTAGCGGCTACTTTAATCATAACGAAAGTGTTTATTTTTATACTGTAGACGAAAGCCTAAAAGTATCAATTTACAATAGGTTTGGAGTTGTTCATAATGAAAAAGATTTCACATACGAACTTAAAGCGGTATCAAAAACAGAAAAAGAAAGTATAACTGTTGATGAACTAAAAAAATCTTCACAATTAGAAAAAGATTATCAAGCAAAAAAAGAACAAGAAAAGAGTTATACCGAAGCTTATAGTTTTGTGGAGAAAAAAGCTACACCAAAAGAAGGTCTTGCAGCTTTTATGCAAAATTTTGCTCGAGAATTTAAAGCACCAGAAAATATAAATGCTGATGAAATTAAAATGCGATTAAAGTTTATAGTAGAAACTGATGGAAGTTTTAGTAATATACTTACACCTCAAGAATATTTTAAACCAGATGAAGCTTATTTAGCTTTACAAGAAGAAGCAATTCGCACTCTTAAAACCATGCCCGAATGGAAACCTGCAGAACATGAAGGTCAGGTAGTTCGATCAACTTTTACTTTACCAATTACAATTAGAGTGAATCCGAATATTGATGTTGTTAATTAATGAGGATTTATTTATTCTTTCTCTTGTTCCTGGTATCCTGTAAAATCAACCAGAAAAACAATGGAGTAGAAGTTGGTAGATGGAAATACGTTTCAGGCACAAAAACAGAAAAGAGTATAATTACAGGTAAATATGATAAGCATGGTCGAGAAAAAGGTGTGTGGAAATATTACAATAACGATACACTTTTTCGGTCAGAAAAATATTTTTACCCATATTCTGTAGATGTGCTGTATCATAAAAACGGAAAAATCAGTCAGGTAGGAAAAAGTTACACAACTAAAAAAACTTGGACTAAAATTGGCACTTGGTACAAATTCAATGAACAAGAAAAGCTAATCGATTCAATCACTTTTGAAAACTAAAAACACCTCATTGAGGTGTTTTTTTATCCGTGAATCGTTTCTTTTGTTCCGTAATTCTCAATTAACTGACCTTCAAAATCGAGCCATTCTTTCCAGCGTTTATCAACATTTCCACGTACACTGTATTTCTTTGCAAACTTTAAAAAAGTAGTATAATGGTTTGCTTCAGAAATCATTAAATCTCTATAAAACTTCGCTAATTCTTCGTCTTTAATGTTTTCAGAAAGCACACGGAATCGCTCGCAACTTCTGGCTTCAATCATAGCTGCAAATAGCAAACGATCAATAAAAGCATCGTTTCTAGAACCATCTTTACGCATAAATTTAAACAATTGGTTCACGTAATCGTCTTTACGTTCGCGCCCAAAAGTAAAACCACGTTGTTTAATAATATCGTGAACCATCTTAAAATGCTCCATTTCTTCAATAGCAATTTCGGTCATCGCAGTAACTAAATCTTCATGTTCAGAATTGTACGTAAGAATGGTAATGGCATTGGTAGCCGCTTTTTGTTCGCACCACGCATGATCGCTTAAAATTTCTTCTAAATTATCTTCGGCAATATTTGCCCATCGTGGATCGGTTAACAATTTAAGTCCTAACATAAACCTTAATTTCTGCAAATTTACAAATTAATTGCACAGTTAGTATCTTTTACATTTTACTTCGATATTTGCTTTATGAAATTACGTGTTTTAATAATTGGTTTGGTTTGGCCCGAACCTACTTCGTCGGCAGCTGGTTGGCGCATGTTGCAACTGATTGATGAATTGAAGAAAATATCAAACGATATTCATTTTGCCTGTGCAGCATCTAAATCTGTTTGTTCTCATCCGTTAGACGAGTTGAATGTTATTACGCACGATATTGTTTTAAACGATTCGTCTTTTAATGATTTTATTGCCGATCTTTTGCCTGATGTTGTTGTTTATGATCGGTTTATCACCGAAGAACAATTTAGCTGGCGTGTAAAACAGCTTTTTCCGAATATAGTGTCCGTTTTAGATACCGAAGATCTGCATTTTGTTCGCAGAACTCGAACTACGGCTTTTAAAACGAATGCCGAAATAAATTATGACACACCTGATACTTTCAGAGAATTATCATCTATTTATCGATCTGATTTATCGATCATTATTTCAAAATTCGAATATGATTTACTGATCAATCATCTCAATATTCCTTCAAAACAATTGCTGTATCTGCCATTTATTGAATCCGAAATTTCTAACGAAACAAAAGAGAAACTACCTGATTTTAATAGCCGGAAAGATTTAATGTTTATCGGTAATTATATTCACGAACCAAATTATCAAACAGTACTTCAGCTTAAGAAAATATGGACATCGATCAAAAAACGATTACCCAATACGCAGATTCATATTTACGGAGCTTACGCATCGCAAAAAGTTTTACAGCTTAACAACGCAAACGATGGTTTCATCATTAAAGGGAAAGCCGATGATGTGAATGAAATCATGAAGCAATACCGAGTTTTGGTTGCGCCAATTCCGTTTGGTGCGGGTTTAAAAGGCAAATTTATTGATGGGTTTAGGAATGGATTGCCTAACGTAACATCAAAAATTGGAGCAGAAGGAATGTCTGCTGAAAATTGGGGTGGATTTATTGCAGAAAACGGAACAGATTTTGTTGAAGCTGTTTGTAAATTGTACGAAGATGAAACGGAATGGAATAGAGCAGTAGCAAACGGATTTGATATTTTAAACAATCAGTTTTCTGAAAGAATTTGGAGCGGAATTTTAAAGCATGCTGTTTTGAAAATTTATGAAAATATTGAACTTCACAGAAACAATTTATTCATACAAAAAATACTGTGGCAAAATGGTTTACAGGCTGTTAAGTACATGAGTCTGTGGATCGAACAAAAAAATAAATAGATTTTTTTAATGGAAACTTTTTAAATTTTTATCAAATAAAGCTGTATCTTTAAGAAAAGAAAATTCGAATTGTTATGGAAAATCCGTTAGTAAATCAGATCAAACAGTACATTTCGCCCGACTTTATTTCAAGCTTGGCTGTTAGTACAAACGAAACAGAAGCATCAATAAACAATGCTTTTGATGTTGCCATTCCGGCACTACTTTTAAAAATGCATCACAAAGGCGATGCGTATTTAAGACCAATGTTTAGCGAAATTCAGAATGTTTTTGCGAACTCTGTAAATGAATTCGAGTTTAAATTAGAAAAAACAGCTTCTTATTTAGACGATTTTTTAGGTGCAGATAAGCAGGAATTTGTCGAAAGAATTTCGGCTTTTTCCAACATTTCTCACACATCGGCACACAGCGTATTAAAAACAGCATTTTTGGGAATTATCGATTATTTTAAAGGCTTAGATGCCAATTTCGATCTTTCAACAATAAACGGCGTAATGTCAAACAATCTTACGTCTTTAAAATCTATGATTCCTGTAGGTTTCGGAACATTAGGTGCTGTAGACTCTACAATTAACCAACCGGCTGCAGTACGCATGGAAGAGCGCGAACATGCCGATGCCGTGATTAATAATGTGGTGAACACTAACGAGAAAGATCAGTTTAAAACCAACGAATCGCCTTACACAGATCCACAAAAAGATAAAAGCGGTAACATGTTGAAATACATTTTAATTCCGCTGCTTTTGGGTATTGTGCTGATCTTCTTTTTGTACCGCGGTTGTAACCGAGAAGTTACAATAGAAGAATCGGTTGTTAAAGATACCATTCAAAACGATACATCTACCACGGTAACCACAACCCGTACAACAAAAGAAATTGTGGTGAATGATCAGGTAAAACTGAATGCGTATAATGATGGAATAGAAGATCAAATGGTTGCTTTTTTAAATAAAGGCGAATACAAAACCATGACAGAAGATCAGTTGAAAGAGAAATGGTTTAATTTCGATGATTTAAATTTTGAACATAACACGGCAAATATTTTACCAGAATCTCAAAAGCAGTTAGATAACATTGCACAAATTTTAAAGGCTTATCCTGAAGTGAAAGTGAAAATTGGCGGTTATACCGATAAAACCGGAGACGAAGCCATAAACAAGAAGGTTTCAACAGACCGTGCTATGGCTGTTAAAAAGTTTTTAGACGGTAAAGGTTTAGGCAAGCAGGTTGTTGGTGCCGAAGGTTACGGGTCTGAATTTGCAACTCATCCGGCAGATGCATCAGAAGAATTAAGACTCACCGATAGAAAAGTAGCATTAAGCATAAGAAATTAGTAAATAAGGCAACATTTTAAATGTTGCTTTTTTTATATTCGGTTAATATTTTAGTCGAACTAATAAAATATGCTGAAAAAAGATAGTATATTTGCGCTGTTTTAATATAACAGAATACTAAATAACTATAAATATTATGAGTCATAACGGTCAAGACAAAAGCGGAAATGCACTTAAATACAGTCTAATTCCTTTGATGTTAGGAGTAGTGTTGATTTTCTTTATTCACAGAAGCTGCGATACTGCACTTTTTGATCCTACACCACAAAAAGGAACAAAATCAATTGTTGTTGAAGAAGAACTTTCGCCAGAACAACCATTGGTTAAACAAGATACAACAAGTACAGCTGCAACAACTGCACCTGCAGCAGATCAGCCTGCAGAAACAGTTGCAAAAGATACTGTACAAGCTGCAAAATAATTTTAGTTTACACGATAAAAAAAGTCCACTTCGTAATTGAAGTGGACTTTTTTTATTCTTTTTTAGAAATCATTTTTATACTGAAGTAAGCTAAAATTCCAATAATCAAAATCATGATTCCCCAAAGCCAGAACTTGCTTTCAAATAAAGGTTTTTGTTGAATTTCTTCTGTTTTCTGAATTTGAATCTCGTTTGAAAGCGAAAGAATATTTTTTTCTACACTATCAAAATAATAAGTGTCGTAAGAAGGGGTGTAGCTACTTTTATTTCCATAATACAAATAATAATCCCAATCGTAATCTTCAGCCGAAAAAAGTATATTGAACGATAGCATTTTTAATACAACGGAATTTATTTCTAAAGGTTGATTGCCCTTATTATTTATCGTTATCCTAAAATCTTTTACAAATTTTAAATCTTTATCCGCCAAAGCCAATTCCGTATCACGTGCTGACGATAAAATTCCCGACGAAAAATATGAATAATGCTTAATAATTCCTTTTTCAGTTTTAACACTGTCTTGTAAATATTCTACAGTAACATTTCTGTTATAATCAATTTTATTGTTGATATTTATTGAAACAGCATAAATAGGTAAAGGGTTTTTTAAAGAAAATTCTATGGTTGTGACCTTGTTCTTTTTATCTGTTTTTGTAGTTAATTTATCAACCGTAACCGTTCTGAATTTAAGGCTGTCTTTTGATTGAGAATGATTTGAATGTACACTTTTAATAGTTGGTTGTTGTTCTGAATCGACAGAAACTCTGTAATATTTGTAGTCAGAATCATTAAAAAACAAATCTTCAAAACGATAATTTGTTTCGGAATTTTGAATGGCTAAAATTCTGTAATCTTTCAAAATAGTAAACCATTGGTTTTGATTGTGACTTCCTTCCAAATTCACTTTCCAATCAAAATTTTCGTTTTTGAATTTTAAGTATAATTGATTGATCTTTTGATTGGTGGCCTGAACGGTAAAATAACTTCTTTTCTCTGAAACCGACTGATTGATTATTTTTAATGGTTGTTTTAGATCAAAATTAAAGTCAGGTTTTTTAGCAATGTTATAACGTACTTCAACCGTGTCGTTATTTTTAATGCCAAAAATGCGAATATCCGATAAATTTGGTTTTACTTTAGAAAACATTTCATCTGGAATTTCGATAGAATTTAATTCCACTGCATTTTTTTTAAGCTCGATTTTTCGTTTATACGAATAACCTTCTTGGGAAAATCCGTTTACGGAAAATACTATCAAAAATCCTAAAACAAGGTATTTAACTAACTTTTTCATCATCTGTAATTTTGTCTTTAAACTTGTTGTACAAAAACGAAATAATCAATAATAAAATTCCCAAACTAATAAATACAATAATTCTTGAAAGTGTATTCATGCCAGAAATATCGTAAAATATCAGTTTTAAAAGCGTAATTGCAAACAGTATAATTGCTGCGATTCTTATATATTTTCTTCGTTTAAAAATTCCCAGATAAATCAAAATTAAAGCATAAACGCCCCACAAAATACTTAATCCTAATTTAAAAACGCTTTTGTTTCCTGCCAAATCTAGCCAAGTTATAAGTTCGTTGCTTAAAAAGCACAAAACTGAAACATAAAATGCAAATTCTGCTGTGAATTTCAGGTTTTTGTTAAGCGGTTTCATGAATTCTTGTGCGATGTATTTAAACAAAGTGTAAATTCCAAAAGCAATACAGCCAAAAAGTACATAACGTATTAAAACATATCCGAAACCAATTTGGTAGTATTCGTTTAAATTTCTGCCAATATAAGCTTCACGAAGTTCTCCTAAAACAAACAATCCGCCAGTTTCAGTTGCCAATAAAGAAATCAAAGTGAAAATAATTGCAGTAATTCCGAGCGTTTTATTTTTGATTTTCTGGATATTAAACAAAGATAAAATTCCGAAAAACAAAAGTGAATAGCCCATAAGAACAATTGTTTTTAGCGAAAGAATATCATAATTATAGTTTGTATAATCCATATTACCTTCTTGTTGTTTTGGTACTTTAATCGCAGTGCTGTTAAACCAATTTTCAAAATACAGATTAATTTCATTGCTAAACGTAAAATAACTCACAACAACTAACATAACAGGCAATGCAACATTCATTATATTGGTTATAGTATTTTGATTTTCAGCTGTGTGAAAATCTTTTTGTCGGTTCAGATAAACAATATATCCGAAACCAAGCGTTACCAAAACCGAAGTAAGGAAACCGATATTGAAAATAGCTCTTTTATGCTGGTAATAAAAACTTTCCCAATCGTGAATTAAACTAACAAAGGATAAAATCATAATTACATAAGAGATTTTCTCGTACGTGACTACCTTTTTTGTTCTTCCGATCCAAAACAACAAAACAGATAAGGCAATCCAGGAAAGCGTAACCCAATTTCCGTTTAACTGCACAGGAATGGCGATTGTAATAAAGGTGAAAACCAAACCTATAACCAGATAAAACAGGTTTTGATCTGCTATTTTTTTGTTTTTAATAATATATCCTACACCAAAATGAATAAGTGCATTCAGCAAAGTAAATAAACCCAAATAAGCGGCTGTGCTTCCTGCCTGTAAAATTACGTAACCTAATCCAAAATAAATAAACGAGTTCAAGAGTAACAGAATAATGTCTGTTTTAACTAACTTTTCCTTTTGAATTATTCGGTTGGTAATGGCAACTGCATAGAACATCAAGAAGAAAATGGTAGCGAAAATAAGTCCGATGGTTTTAATTTTTGCTTCGTCTAAATAATACGAGTCAAAATGCCAAAATGCGTAGATCAACCAAGTAAAAACAAACGAAACGCAGTATAGAGATTTCCAATATTTTTTAATGGATACGGCTAAAATCCCTAAATTTATAATTGTGATATAGGTAAATAGCGTAGTTACATTTCCTGAATTGTTTGATAGCAAAAAAGGAACCGCATACGCGCCAACCAGCCCGATAATAGCGATAACCGAACGGTTGTATTTAAGAGCAGCGAAAACCGTGAAAATTGTAAAAACAACCATTAATGCAAAAGCCATAATTTGCGGAATTAATCCGTAAAAGGCATAAGCAAAGTACGTTATAAAATAGAAAATTGCCATTGCACCACTAACCAAAACCGCACTGTAACTCTCGAATTTTTCTTTTAGTTTTATGCCGAAACCTAGCAACCCGATTCCTGTTGCGTAACCTAAAATAATTCTTGTAAGCGGGGTTATCAGATTGTTGTCAATTGAGTATTTTCCTAAAATTGTAACTCCGATGATAATTCCTAAAATTCCAATTTTATTAAGCCAGCTTTCTCCGATTATTTTTTCTAAATCTGAAGGTTGTTTTGGCTTTTTCGGAATTTCAACATTCGAAACAACAGGATTCTGTACCAAAACTGATGGTTCTGAAACAGGAATAAATTGTTCTGAAATTTTAGGTTTAACTTTTATTATTTCAGAATGATCTTTTGTATGAATGTTTGATTGCCCTAATTTTAAAGAATAAATTTCTGAACGAAGATTATTTATTTCCCTCGTAAATAACTCGTGTTTTCGCGAAAGTTCTTCTAATCGTTTGATTAGCTCTTCTAATTTTTGGTTATTTTCCATAAAAAATGGATTTGAATTATTTTCAAATGTAGTTAAAATATAATTGCTGCATCAAAACAAAACCCTCACAGGTTTAAAACTTGTGAGGGCTTTATGTGTAAGCTGTCTCCTGAAAATAAGAAACGACTTTTTATTTAGACATTTCTGTAAAATACTTGTAAAACAACGGAATAGTTTCAATACCTTTTAAGTAGTTGAAGATACCGTAATGTTCGTTTGGTGAGTGTATCGCATCAGAATCCAAACCAAAGCCCATCATAATGGTTTTTGATTTTAATTCTTTTTCAAATAAAGCGACAATTGGAATTGATCCGCCTGAACGAACTGGAATTGGCGTTACGCCGAAAGATTCACTGTAAGCTTTTGATGCAGCTTGATACCCAATAGAATCAATAGGTGTAACATAACCTTGTCCGCCATGATGTGGTTTTACAACAACTTTAACCGATGCCGGTGCAATGCTTTCAAAATGTTTTTTGAATAATTCGGTAATTTCTTCCCAATCTTGATTTGGAACCAAACGCATAGAAATTTTTGCAAATGCTTTAGATGCTATAACTGTTTTTGCACCTTCGCCCGTGTATCCGCCCCAAATTCCGTTAACATCTAACGTTGGTCTTATCGAATTTCGTTCGTTGGTTGTATAACCGGCTTCACCATGAATTTCTTTAATATCCAATGCTTTCTTATAATCGTCTAACGAAAACGGACGTTTCCCCATTTCATCGCGTTCTTCTTTTGATAATTCTTCTACTTTATCATAAAATCCCGGAATGGTGATATGATTATTTTCGTCGTGTAACGAAGCTATCATTTGTGCAAGGATATTTATTGGATTGGCAACAGCACCGCCATATAAGCCTGAATGTAAATCGCGATTTGGACCCGTAACTTCAACTTCTACATAGCTTAAGCCACGCAAACCTGTGGTAATAGACGGTTGTGTGTTAGAAATCATTCCGGTATCAGAAATTAAAATAACATCGTTCTTTAATTTTTCCTGATTTCTTTCAACAAACCAAGCTAAAGATGCCGATCCTACTTCTTCTTCGCCTTCAATCATAAACTTAACGTTACAAGGCAACGTATCGGTCTGCATCATTAATTCCAATGCTTTAACGTGCATAAACATCTGACCCTTATCATCACAAGCACCACGCGCAAAAATAGCTCCGTCTGGGTGTAATTCCGTTTTCTTGATAACAGGTTCAAAAGGCGGAGAATCCCATAATTCGATAGGATCTGCCGGTTGCACATCGTAATGTCCGTAAACTAAAACAGTTGGCAGGCTGTCGTTAATGTGTTTTTCGCCATAAACGATCGGATAACCCGGAGTTTCGCAGATTTCTACCTTATCGCATCCGGCTTTTTCTAAAAATTCTTTTACCTTATCGGCAGTATTTAAAACATCTTGAGAATAGGCGCTATCGGCACTTACCGAAGGGATTTTTAACAAGTCAATTAGCTCATTAATAAAACGTTCCTTATTTTTTTGAACGTAATTTTTTATTACTTCCATTGTATGAATTGAATGATTGCAGTTGATTAGAACAAATATAATGATAAAAATTTAATGAAATTTTGTTGCAGAATAAAAAAGCATTTGTATATTTGCAACGTCTTAAAAGAACAATAGTTCTTAACAAAAACGCCGCGGGTATGGTGAAATTGGTAGACACGCCAGACTTAGGATCTGGTGCCGCAAGGTGTGAAGGTTCGAGTCCTTTTACCCGCACAAAAACCTCTGATTCATTTGAATTGGAGGTTTTTTATTTTGATCTTTTTCTAAACGGTAATAACTAAAATAGCTTTTTTAGATACTTTTTAGTTACTTCGTATTTTAATTTTCTAAAATGAAATTTACTTCAAACGAATACAATCTACTTAAAACCATAATTGCAAAGGTGCTGGAACAAAACAGTGCTTTTGCAGATAATGAAGCTAAAACAAAATTATTGACAGATTTGCATGAACGATTAGGACTTGAAAAAATAATAATGGGCGTTTATCTGCACGAACTAAATATGCAGATTAGAATGTATGTTAGTCAGAATGAACTTACCGATGATGTGAAAACTAAATTGGAGAATCTATCTGCGAAAATGAAACGAAAATCGCATTCTACACGATAATTTTATCAAACCAAACAGATAGCACTGTAAATTTTCTTAAACAATCGCAATAACTGCCTTATCTTTGCAAAAATTGTATTGTTGTAAATGAACACAAAAATAAAAAAAGGGCTTAAATATATCGGAATCACACTGTTTGTATTGATTGGGCTGGTGCTTATTGCGCCGCAGTTGTTTAAACCGCAAATAGAAAAAGCAGTAAAAGATGCTACTACCAAATTTGTTACTACTCCGGTAAATTTTACCGATTTAAACGTATCGTTTTTTACAAATTTCCCCAATTTAAGTGTTTCGTTAAAAGATTTAAGCATTAATGCGCCTAAAGAATTTGGGAACTTAAAAACCATTGAAAGTAATTCGGTTGATTTAGGCATAGATTTGTTCAGTCTGTTTTCTGATCAGATTAAGTTTACAAAACTGTATGTAAACGAAGGAAAATTTAATGTGGTAACCGATAGTCTAGGCAATTTTTCGTTCGCTATTTTTAAATCTTCCGATGAACCTTCGGCAGACAGTTCTTTTTCTTTGGCATTGAACAAAATTCATGTGAAAAATACCGATGTACTGTATCAGGACGATCAATCTAAAATAAAAATTCAGACCAAGAATACCAATATCAGCGGAAATGTGCAGGTGACCGACAAATACATTAATTTTGAAACCGAAGCTGATATTAAATCTTTGTTTTTTGGATTGGATAAAAGCATTTTGGTCGATCATAAACCGTTGAAAGGAACCATAAACACCAAGGTTAATTTGGATCCTGTTTCTGTCGAGTTCAATAAAAGTGAACTGCTTTTGGCAAATTTACCGTTGAACGTTCTAGGAAAAGTAGCGGTTCTTGAAAAAGGAATCGATTTTAATTTAGATGTAAAATCGAACAACGCATCACTAGAAAATCTGTTTTCACTTGTTCCGCAGGAATATCAGAAATGGTATGATGGTATGACTTTTAAAGGAACATTGAACATTCATTTGTTGTTAAAAGGATTGATGCAAGACAGCGTTTCAAATCCCAATTTAAACATTAAGCTCGATATCGCCAACGGATCAATTGCTGCCAAACAGTTTCAAAACATTCCGGTTGAAAATCTACATACAAAAACCGAACTGAACTTGCCACAGTTAAATCCCGATTCGTTAACGGTAACTATCCCCGAATTCGCGTTTAATCTGGGTAAAGGTCATGCAAAAGGCAAGGCTTTGTACAAATTTCCAATGTTTGTTGATGCTGATTTAAACGCCAATTTAAATGTTACGCAATTGTGGCAAACGCTTGCCATTTCGGGCATGCAGTTAAAAGGCGATGTTGTTTTAAACGGAACCGCAAAGGGTAATTACACAACGAAATCTTTTAAAAACAAACAAGGGATTTTAATTACCGAAATTACCGAGATTCCTAAATTCAATGTTCAGGCAAATTGGGCAAACGGTTATTTTAAATGGATCGAAATGCCTTTGGCTCTTGATCATTTAGCATTTGATTTGAATGCTGAAAACACCAGCGGA
>Ga0256790_1000273_pt1 | contig 17799 bp, 19 predicted proteins | sample MC6MC0941MT_FD_190206 | JGI IMG/M metagenome (GOLD analysis project Ga0256790, IMG submission 190206) | Metatranscriptome of enriched soil aggregate microbial communities from Iowa State University, Ames, United States - MC6-MC0941-MT... | ecosystem: Environmental > Terrestrial > Soil >... | reverse complement strand
TTTTGAATTATTTACCTTATTCACTTACTCATTTTACTTTTGGATTTTTATCTAGTAGTAAATTTGTCGCTACATTTATATCTCTTATCTCAATATTTTCAAACTATTAAGCATTTTATTTGAAGCTCCTCTTTGTTCTAACTCAATATCCAATTAAACTGTTTTTATTTTCATATAAACAAACCATAACCATACTAAATAGTATGTATTTTCTATGTTCTTTCCCATATAGTTAGTTAATTCTATAGATAGTTGTTTCTAAATATTAAATATGTAAAACATCTCTAGTCCTTTTGAAAATAATATAAAAAAACTTTTAACATACGCTAATATATCTTTTTTGATTATAATTTAATACTATGTTGCTGCTTAATTACACCAATATAAAGCTCTAATATTTATATACATAATCTAATAAGTTGATCACCTACATGTTAATAACAGTAATTCCCTTTAAAAATAATATATTGTTTATAACTTCCTTGGAAATCATTTCTACTTTCTGAGTTCATAATTGTTCTCTCAAATAATTTTCATTCTATTATTGCTGGTTTGTGATTTTTAATTCTTTTAGCAAAAAAATATAGGGTTTATTGGAATGATATAAATTATAGCTTTAATTCATCTGGACTTTTTAATAAATAACTTGTTTTTTTACGTTTCGAACTATTAAAATAGATCATTAAATTCAAATCTCAAGTCTATTTTTAAATTTAAGTACCACAAGCCAAAAACGATAAAAACAATTATGTATAAGGTGGGTTTTACACGCCATTTCGTCCTGAAAATAGGACAGGAAAGAAAAACTACTTAGAAGTTTTTGAAAAGATGGGTTTTAAATGTCGAGTTGATTAATCTAAAACACGTTAGAAGGAAAATTGTGGGGTCCTTTTTTTCCATAGAGTGAATAGGAGGGATTTCAGACTTAAAGATACATATAAAAAGAATTCGGTACCTGTCAGAATATGATTTAAAGTAAGATCTACACAACCAAAAGCGAAAAATCAACTAAAATGATAGGAGGGAAGGTTATCGTCGAATTTCTAGGCAACGAAAAAGTGCCATACATTTCTGTACCCTTTACTGTATGCTTTTTATGTAAGGTAAAGTGTTATTCAAAAATATTACTTAGGTTAACATATGTGCACATATAGGTAAGGTTTATTGCTTATATAGCATCAATTAAAGATAAAACAAATGAAATTCTCGTATATTAAGTTTCTAATTAATTGGCATAGAAATTTTAATAAATACTCTACAAAAGCTCAAGTATTTTTATTTTAGCAAAAGGTGCCACTCAGATCAAGAAGTCCATTATACTAATCAGCAATTGCAAAAAAACACGTAAAAAATTTGACTCGGCAATTGATGACATAGTGAAGGAAATTTAAAGTCCCACAAGAATCTTTTTTCGGTGATTTTGTAAATTAGACAAATATCAAAGCAAGTAAAACACTTGAGGAAATTAAATAAACAGAAAAAAATTATATTCAACCATTCTCCTTCTGACAGTCTAAAAGATATTCACACAAGTGAGTATGTCATACATCCTAAATTTTAATAGCTCCTTTAGTCGCGAAATTCTACAAAGAGAAGAAGCAACTGTTTGTAGTTTTGAATAGTCTCCGCTGCTGTATCCTTTAATAGTATGTCTGCTACGAAATCCTTGAAATCGAGTTTTAATAGCATAGAAAATACCACCTCTCATCAAATGTGATAAATGATGAGAAGTGGTATTTACTTTGCATATTAATTGTGAGTAACACTACTTCATAAAAAGAAGTGTTGAAATGTGTATTTCATGACTATCTATTGCTCTAAATTATCTACTTTCAAAAGCCGTGTAAATCCTTGTCACACAAGGATTACATCATTCCTGGCATGCCGCCCATACCACTCATATCCGGCATTGCTGGGGCTGCTTCTGGAATATCTGCTACTACTGCTTCTGTTGTTAAGAATAACGCTGCTACAGATGCTGCGTTTTGTAAAGCTGAGCGAGTTACTTTCGCTGGGTCTACTACGCCTGCTTCCATCATGTTTACCCATTCGCCTGTTGCTGCATTGAAACCAACGCCAATTTCTTCACGTTTTAGGCGATCCACAATGATAGAGCCTTCAAGACCAGCGTTGTTAGCGATTTGGCGAACTGGCTCTTCTAATGCGCGTAGAACAATTTTAATACCTGTCGCTACATCGCCCTCTTCAGATTCAGCCATTTTTTCAACTGCTGCATAAACGTTAAGAAGTGCAGTACCACCACCTGATACGATACCTTCTTCAACAGCTGCACGTGTTGAGTTTAAAGCATCTTCAATACGAAGTTTACGCTCTTTAAGCTCTGTTTCTGTTGCAGCACCAACTTTAATTACTGCTACACCACCCGCTAATTTAGCAAGGCGTTCTTGTAATTTTTCTTTATCGAATTCTGAAGTTGTTTCAGCAAGTTGTGCTCGGATTTGGCCAATACGTGCTTCGATTGCATCTGCACCGCCTACACCTTCAACAACTGTCGTATTGTCTTTTGTGACAACAACTTTTGCAGCACGACCAAGTGAAGAAATATCAGCTGATTTTAGGTCTAATCCTAATTCTTCTGTAATCACTTGACCACCAGTTAAGATAGCGATATCTTCAAGCATTGCTTTACGACGATCACCAAATCCTGGTGCTTTTACTGCTACAGCGTTGAATGTACCACGAAGTTTGTTCACAACAAGTGTTGCAAGCGCTTCTCCTTCAACATCTTCAGCAATAATTAAAAGTGGACGGCCTTGTTGTACCACTTGTTCTAATAATGGTAATACTTCTTGGATGTTAGTAATTTTTTTATCTGTAATTAAGATAAATGGGTTATCAAGAACCGCTTCCATTTTATCTGTGTCTGTTACCATATAGTGTGACGCATAGCCACGGTCAAATTGCATACCTTCTACTACATCAAGCTCTGTTGTGAAGCCTTTTGATTCTTCAATTGTAATAACTCCGTCGTTACCAACACGCTCCATTGCTTCAGCAATCAGTTGTCCAACTTCATCATCTGCAGCAGAAATAGCAGCTACTTGTGCAATTTCTTCTTTATTGCTTACTGGACGGGAAATAGCGTGTAATTCTGTAAGTGCAGCAGCAACTGCTTTATCAATCCCCTTGCGAATTCCTACAGGATTTGCACCAGCCGTAACGTTTTTCAAGCCTTCACGAATAATTGCTTGTGCTAGAACTGTTGCAGTTGTTGTACCGTCACCAGCGATTTCGTTTGTCTTAGAAGCCACTTCAGCTACTAATTTTGCTCCCATGTTTTCGTATGGGTTTTCTAGCTCGATTTCTTTAGCGATTGTCACACCATCATTTGTAATAAGTGGTGAACCGAATTTTTTTTCTAAAACAACATTACGTCCTTTTGGTCCTAATGTTACTTTTACTGTATTCGCTAATTTATCTACACCTTGTAACATTAATGAACGAGCGTCTTCTGAGAATTTAATATCTTTTGCCATGAGAATTTACCCTCCTGAAATGGAATATTCGTGAAGCTTCTTCAATATATTTATATCAATTTCATCTTATTGTCACCTTCGTTAAACGGACAATAAGCCTTCACCTTTATTTAAGGTGTGTAAATAATGTTCTTATTCAATAATTGCAAGAATATCGCTTTCGCGTAAAATTAGGTATTCATTACCTTCAAATTTAACTTCCGTACCAGAGTATTTAGAGAAAATAATGTGGTCGTCAACTTTAACGTCAAGCTCTACACGTTGTCCGTTCTCTAATACACGACCTGTCCCAACTGCTACTACTTTACCTTCTTGTGGTTTTTCTTTTGCAGAATCAGGTAGTACAATACCGAATGCAGATTTTTCTTCTACCTCGATTAGTTCAATTACAATACGATCTCCTAGTGGTCTTAACAAGTGAAACAACCTCCTAATAATAATAATTGTTGAAATTTATTAGCACTCTATATCAATGAGTGCTAACACAATTATTATGATAATCAATCGAACTTTTTTTTGCAAGTCAGAACTTCGAAAAATTTTGTTTTCTTTCCATATTCCTCTACAATAGAAAGGAAGCATATGAATGGAAAGGATTTTGACTGTGACTAATTCTCAAAAAATAACGAAACATAAAAAAACAGCTCTATATGTTTTACTGATTTATATCCTTATGCATATCTCAAGTAGATGGTTGCTCTTACCGTTTCACAAGCTTGTTATGAAGATGACTGGTCTAGCCTCTGAACAAGCAGCACCCATAACTCAAGGCTGGTATATTGCCCTAAGCTTTGCAGTTGCGCTCATTTTAAGTTTAATCTTAACATCCCGTGATAAAGCCTTTTGGAACATTTATCAAGGAAAAAAGGAAACAATACCGCTTACAATTGTTTGGGGCATTCTTGGCTTTTTCCTCGTATTCTTTGGTCAAATGATTGGTGCAGCTATTGAAATGGCCGCTTTTGGTATCGAAGGAGGTTCCCAAAATACTGCAGATATTGTCGCTATAGCAAAAGGAGCTCCTATTGCCATAATAGCAATTGTTGTATTTGGGCCAATTTTAGAAGAGTTCGTCTTCCGCAGAGTTATATTTGGATCGCTTGTCCAAACAACAAATTTCTGGGTCGCGGCAATAGTAAGTGCCATATTCTTTGCGATTATCCACTTCGACTTCTCTCATATTTTACTTTATACAATTTGTGGTTTAATTTTTGCTTTTTTATATCACAAAACAAAACGTATTTGGACTTCTATTATTGCACACGTTATGCTCAATGGATTTGTGACACTTGTACAATTCTATGCAGAACCATTGCAAAAGTTTCTTCAAGAACTAGAAAAAATGCAATAAATTTTTGTAAAGCTTAAAAGGTAATACACAAAAATAGACGAAGTCCCGTATTATCTAACTACAAATTACTGCTAATTTAGTTACATCACAGATTTCAGTATAAATGGCATCCCTTATCAAAGAAACAATAAGATTAGTCCAAATTAAGAATGCAACAGAAAACTATTGGGACTGAACCCCATAAGTGAGACAGTCTCCAAAAAGCATCACCCAACCAGTTTCCGATAATTAATTGGAGACTGGCTGTTTAATTTCAATTGAATTCAAGTATTGTTATAATAATTTATATAATCTCTTTCTCTTACGGTTTGATCTACAATGACCTTTGTAGTTCGAGTTAATCCGTCGAGATAAAACGTTTCTGATTTGAGTGTCGCATGGAACGATTCAATTAAGGCATTATCAGCGGGCGTTCCTTTACGGGACATGCTAATGATAATGCCTTTTGCTTTGATTGCTTGTTGGTACGCTGCTGAAGTGTATCTAACACAAGATTTACATTTTGAGTATCAGAAATCGCAAAAGCAATAATTTCACCATTAAATAAATCGAGTATACTAAATAGAAATAACGTTTTCCCCAAAAGGTATGTAGGTAATATCTGAAACGAGTTTCTCCAAACGCTTTTGTGATGTAAAATCAGATTATTTGCCACGTAATGTGGTTGTCCTGTTTGTTTCCATTTTTAACTTTCACACGACATTGCAACCATACTTTTGCATTATAAGTTGCACAGCCTAATGATTCACAACCCGATCTTTTCTTAAGATAGCTGTGATTTTTCGATAACCATAACGAAATTTATTTGCTTTACAAAGTTCCCCAACACGTTTCTCTAATTGGTAAGCACCTTGAATCCGATTGGATTCTTGACGCCATCTATAATACGTAGATCGAGGATATTCAATATTGCACATAGTTTCTGAACAGCTACTAGTTCTTTTAATTTTTCAATTACCGCCACAATTACTTGTCCAACCACATCCTCTCCAATTCGGTGTACTTTTTAAAAACCTCGATTTGTTGCTTTAAAAATTAATTTTCTATCTCCAACTGTTTGATAGCTGAAAAATCATTTGGACCTTTCCCACAGGTTGTTTGAAATGATGCATTTCATCATTCTTATACCATCGTGTCCATGTTTTTATTTGAGTGTGATTACGAATATTTAATTCTTCTACTATCACCTTTGTAGAAACACCTTGTAACTTCATTTCGACTGCTTTTAATTTTACTTCTTGCGGATAGCTCACTCTTGTTCATAAAATAAGCACCTCCAATAGATATTAGGATACATTACTTAAATTCAATTGAAGATGCTTTCTTGTTTTGTCTAACCCGAAGGAGTTCAGTCCCATTCGTTCTTTGTTGCTTTTTTATTCCTGAAGCAAAACTGGTAAAAGTTCGACAGTTCTCCGTAGTTTATATATAGATAAAAAAGAAAATATTAGCAAAAATACAAATTTTCTGTAAATTATGATTGATTAGCCATAATGCAAATGTTACACTTGATTTAACTCGAGTGTAACTTACTTTTATATAGCGCTTTAAAAGATTTAAATTATAGGAGGTATTAAATATGCAAGCAAAAAAAATAATTAGTGGTGTGTTACTAGGATTATCAGTAACTCTATCAGGAGCACTAATTTCTTCAGCAGAAGAAACAGAGAATAATGAAACTAATAATGTAAGTACTGAAAATAATAGTGAAATTTCACAAAACTCTGGAGAAATAACTCCTTATGCTGTACATGAAAGATGGGTTTCAGGAATCAAAAGAGGTTACTATAGTTACGCAACTGTAGAAAAACAAGTATATTATATTGACGGCGATTGGGGCGGTATACTAAATTTAGTAAGTATTGAACATACAACTGAGTTTTTAACAGGAAAACCCATTAAGATGGGTACTTATGAGGGTTGGATATATCCAAGAAAATAAGTTATAAGAAAATTTATTTAGTATTTGAACTGCACCCCCATTGGAGGTGTAGTTTTTTCATGAATAAATTTAGAATAAAAGGAAAACTAGAAGCAACTAATTGCTTAATAGTAAATAAGTGGAATTAGCTTGATATTGCTTAATCAATGGGATTAAATCGACAACTTACTGTAAAATGGGTTAACAATCTAAACATATCCAAATTACACATCACAGTTTAAATTAGATGTACTAAATTTTATGATTGAAAACACTGGGTTACAATGCCCTTCAATCAATGAAGATGGGTGCACATCCATGAAAAAAGATTTACACAAACAACCTTACCAGCACGAGTAGCAGGCTATTTCAGAAGCAATTAAAGCGAATCAAACGTTTACATATGGAAATCGAGTATTTCAGTGCACAAATTCTACTCAGTTGCACGCATTATGAAATAAAGTTTATTGCATATTGTACGCATAAAAAATATAGGTTATACGAATGCTCAATCGTTAAAGGGGCCATTGCGTCAAATTTAGATAGAATCTTTTATAGCGGAAACGCATAATGAGAAATGGTAGAAGATATTACGGAGTTAAAATTGTCTGGTAAGAAGATTTATTTAACTGTGAAATTTATTACGTATACAATTGGCCCTCTACCTATTCACTGGTTTCAGATAGTTATAAAAAGCATTTAGAACGTTTACCTGAGGATTGCTGGCTACTGATTCATTTTCGGATCAAGGTTGGCATTATCAAATAGAGAAGTATCGTAGAATACTTGAATCAAGATGAATCAAACAGGGTATGTCTTAAAAAGTGAATTGTCAAGATAATGCCATGATAGGGTATTTCTTTAGCATAATGAAGTAAGAATTCCTTTATTTATTGCTTTTGGATTAGCTACAATTTGAAGTACACGATTAATCGGAACCATTCATCTTAGAGTTTGAATATCAACGTTGCTTATGCTTTTCGAGGTAAGAACCCTGATTCTCCTAAAAAAACGTCTAATTTTTTAAATATGCATTTTCTTAACGAAGAAGCTTATTTTCACGTTCTAATTGTTCTAAGATAATAATTAATTTTCTTCCATTGTGTATTTTTCTTTTATTTTTTAGACATAAGAGGTCGTTCCTTTATTTAAATCAGACCCTCTATTCCTTCTTTTAAAAATGTACTGTACCACTTAATTTATGATAGTTGTTTGATTCATTTGAAATTTAATTCCATCATCTTGTTAAAAAGCCTGTTTGTTTTATAAAGTGTTTTACATCAAGTTAGAATTTAACAGAATAAACTTTATTTTGTATGTTCCTACGTAATCACTAGGATTACTATACTTCTTAGCTAATTCCCAATAAGAAATGATGTCTTAAATATTCTTATAAATTAAAATTTACTGCTATACTTTGACATATAAAATACCCAAAAGTTAGATTTTTGACACTAACTTTTGGGTGTCACTTCAATTCTAAAAATTGTTTATTGATTATTTAATTCTTCAATTTGTTTCCGTTGTAACTCAAGTGCCTCTTCAACCTGCCGTTTTTGCTCAGCTTCCTGTTCCTCTTTCAGTCGCATTTCCTCTGATTTCAAATATTTTTTATAGCCAATACGAGAAATCATAATGCTAATTTCATAAAGAGCAAACAAAGGTACTGAAACCATTAAATGCGAAGCCAACTCCGGTGGTGCAATTATAGCTGCACACACAAACAGACCAAAATAGGAATACTTTCGAAAACGCACTAGTATTTCAGGAGTTAGCACTCCAATACGTGAAAAGAATAGGACTACAATCGGCAACTGGAAAAGGAAACCAAATGGAATTGTCAGCCTAAATAAAAATGAAAAATAGTCCTTTATACCAATTGTTGGTTGTATGTCTAATTCATTAGATAAACCCATCATAAATTTTATGACATAAGGAAATAAGTAAAAGAAAGAAAAGGACAGCCCTGCTAAAAATAATAAAAACGCATACGGAATATACTTTAAGGTTGCTTTTCGTTCTATGTCCCTTAGTCCTGGACTTATAAATGCCCACAATTGATACATTAGAATCGGCGAAGAAACAATAAAAGAGATTAAAAATATAACTTGAATATAAATTGAAAGCGGTGTTACTACATCAAATGCATGAAGTTCTATATTATAGGATTCTCCAGTAATTTGAAGATATTTAACAATTGGCTTTGCGACAAAAAATGCGCCGGCCATAGCTAGAACAAAGAAAACGGCAACAATGAACAGCCGTTTTCTTAATTCTTCTATATGCTCAATGACAGTTAGATCTTTTGGATTCATTCCTCAACATCCTAACTTACTTATCTAGTTCTTTCTTTTTCTTATCATCATCATCTTCGTCGGCTAAACCTTTAGTAGCATTTTTGAATTCACGTAGTGTTGAACCAAATGCCTTACCTAGCTCTGGTAACTTTTTAGGACCAAAAATTAGTAACGCGACAACTCCGATAATAATGAGGCTCATAGGACCAATACCACCCATTACAGCCACCTCCTCTTTATATCCATCATTTTAACGCATATTTCGCCATTTTGCTAACTAATTATATGTGAAAGTTTTTCGTCACTCTCACTGATTTGACCGCATTTTATTTAAATTATCTATTTGACAGAAACGGTGAATTACACTGGAAAATATGTATTGTTTTCACTCTTCCTGATTACGTATTAAATAAATAAGCGCTTGCAACTCTACCGATAAATCAATGGTTAGGAGCTGCATTCTATCAGGTACCGTTAAACGCTCTGGCGTAAAGTTTAAAATTCCCTTTGCATTCATGGCCGCTAAGCGGTCCGCCATTTTTTGAGCGGAGCGTGGTGAAACGGTTAAAATAGCAAGCTCTGCACCGTATTCTGCATATTTTTCTTCCAATAAATCTGGATGAAAAACCGGGATGTTGCTAATCATTTTGCCATCCTTCGGTGCTTTTGAATCGAATGCTACCACAATATGTGTATTATGGTTTTTTTGAAAATTATATTTTAATAATGCACTGCCTAAATTCCCCACGCCAATTAACGCCACTTTTGTTGTTTCATGTTGATCAAGCGTCTGGCTAAAAAATTGTAATAGATGCTGCACATCGTAGCCATATCCTTTTTTTCCAAGTGCACCAAAATAAGAAAAATCACGGCGAATAGTTGCAGAATCTATTTTCATCGCTTCACTCAATTCCTTCGACGAAATACGTTCCATACCTTCTTGTGCAAAGTTTTGAATAAATCGATAGTAAAGAGGAAGTCTTTTTGTAGTGGCTTGTGGAATTTTTAATTCTTGTTTCAAACTTTTTCCTCCTTATGATGTACCTCCATCAATTTTACTGTCTATAACTACTAATTTTAATACATTCATCCTTAACAATATACAACATTTTTGCAATCCCCTGCTGTATTTCTCTTTAGTTAATGGCGCCTTATACGCAGCTAACTAAAAAGAAATCGTTTCAATCTTACATGACTGCTAGGAATAAGTAAAGCACGGACATTGCATGCAAATCGTTCATCCATTACACTAAGGTAGAATTGAGGTGTCAAGAATGATTGTTTTACAGGTCAATCAACTAACTAAATCCTTTCTTGCAGATGAAATTTTAAGTGGTGTTAAATTAGAAGTTCAACACCGTGACCGCGTTGCCTTAGTAGGACGAAACGGTGCAGGTAAATCTACTTTATTAAAAATAATTGCTGGTCAAATGTCCTATGATTCAGGTGATATCATTATCCCAAAGGATATTCAAATAGGCTATTTAGAGCAACATGCAGGATTAAACTCTACGCTAACAATTTGGAATGAAATGATGACTATTTTCGAATCTCTTCTAGCCCAAGAACAGCTGCTACGCTCACTTGAACAACAAATGGCTGATCCTACTGTTTATGAAAATCCAACTATGTATGCGAAAGTTATGTCGGAATACGATCAATTACAGCATACGTTTAAAGATGCAGGTGGCTATCAATATGAATCAGACATACGGTCAGTCCTTCATGGTATGCAATTTTATTCCGAAGACTATGACAAACCCATCAGTTCCTTATCTGGTGGCCAGCGCACACGTTTAGCACTTGCTAAGCTCTTACTTAGTAAACCAGACCTTTTAATTCTGGATGAGCCTACTAACCATTTAGATATCGAAACACTATCTTGGTTGGAATCCTATTTAAAGAGCTATGAAGGCGCTATTTTAATTGTTTCCCATGACCGCTACTTCTTAGATCAAGTTGTTTCTATTGTCTACGAAGTATCCCGTCATCGTGTCACAAAATATCCAGGTAATTATAGTGCTTATTTAGATGAAAAAGCTAAAAATTATGAGCGCGATGTCAAGCTCTATGAGCGTCAGCAAGATGAAAAGGCCAAGCTAGAGGATTTTATCCAAAAAAATATTGCACGTGCCTCTACAACAAAAATGGCACAAAGTCGACGCAAAATGCTTGAACGAACAGAGTGGATGGAATCGCCAGATGGTGATGAGAAATCCGCTAGTTTTGGTTTCACGATTGAACGTCAAAGTGGAAATGATGTTTTATCCGTCGATGATTTAACAATTGGTTATAATGATCGTACCATTTCTAGTGGGATTAACCTTCGCTCTTTTCGCGAGGATCGTATAGCCCTTGTTGGTCCAAATGGGGTTGGCAAATCAACTTTATTAAAAACTATTGTCAAAGATATATCCCCAATGGCAGGTGGTATTCGTTACGGTACCAATGTACAAATTGGATATTACGATCAAGAGCAAGCAAAGCTATCAAGCAATAAGAGTGTCTTGAAAGAGCTATGGGATGAGTGGCCACTCCTGAATGAAAAGGATATACGCTCAGTATTAGGACGTTTCCTTTTCAGTGGAGAAGATGTAGATAAAACTGTCTCCTCATTATCGGGCGGTGAGAAGGCTCGACTAGCACTTTCGAAATTAATGATGAAAAAGGCGAACTTTTTAATTTTGGATGAGCCTACTAACCATCTTGACTTAGATAGTAAAGAAGTTTTGGAAAATGCTTTAATTGATTATCCAGGAACACTTCTTTTTGTGTCGCATGACCGCTACTTCATTAATCGCATTGCAACAAAAGTGGTCGAGTTGTCTGGAACTGGGTCGTTTGAATACTTAGGCGACTATGATTATTATTTGGAGAAAAAGCAGGAGTTACTGGAGTTGGCACAAATGAAAGCAGCCTCCCAACCACAAGCACAGCAGGAACAACTCGAAAAGGCTACTACTTCAATGATCGATAAAGAAGCTAAAAAACGTGAACGTCAAATTAGACGGACTATCGAGGATTTAGAAGGTAAGATGCAAGAAACAACCACTGTCATAGCAAACATAGAGGAAGCACTCTGCGATCCTGCCATTTTTACAGACCATGAAAAAATTGCCCAACTGCAAGGAGAATTAGCTACTGTTAAGGAACAACATGAGCTTTTGGAATTAGAGTGGCTAGCGTTAAATGAAGAATTAGAAAATATAAATATGTAATTTGATTTAAGCTGTGTGCATTGTCACATGGCTTTTTTCTTTACTCTCCTTCATTTTTCATATATATTGGTCAAGTGCTATTTTTCGACAAAAAATGCCCACAGTTTTATTCACACCAAAAATATAGTAATACCAACATATCAACAGAGTTTTCCACATTGTCCACAACTCAAAAAAAATTTATCCACATTGATTCATATAAAAAGGGCTACTATATATTGAATAATCACAAGTTATGCACAAGTTATCAACATTTTGTGCATAAGTACGCTTGTTCGCTCTATAATTCACTACTTGACCTGTGGATAATTTTCTGAAAAATTTGTCAATTTTATATAAACTAAGTGATACTCTCTTTTCATGGTTCTTTTTTTATCAACAAATTTTTCAACATACAAAAAGAGGTACCTTAAAAACTAAGATACCTCTTTTAATTCTTACACCCAAGATTTTAACTCCATCCCTGGACGCCCATTCATCATTAAGTTTCCTCGAATGCCCGCTTCAAACATCGGCATTGCTGCCGCTCCAATCATTGCTGCATTATCCGTACATAATTTCAGAGGCGGTACAAAAAACGGGATACCCTCCTCAGCGAACACTGCCTCTAATGAAGTGCGCAAGCCTTTATTCGCCGCTACACCACCTGCTGCAATTACCTGTTTCACCTGATACTCTCGAGCAGCACGCAATGTTTTAGCCGTCAGTACTTCTACAACACTTTCCTGAAAGCCTTTTGCTACCGCAGTTGGAGTTATTTCTTCTCCTCGTTGATCCATATTGTGCTTATAATTTATCACAGCTGATTTTAAGCCACTAAAGCTAAAATCATAAGAATCTTCCTCCAGCCACACTCTAGGGAATCGGACTGCCTCTTCTCCCTCATGTGCAAGCTGATCGATACGCGGACCACCTGGATATGGTAGGTTTAATACGCGAGCCACTTTATCATAGGCTTCACCTGCTGCATCATCCCTTGTCTCACCAATCACCTCGAAGGAGCCATGTTCCTTCATATAGACAAGCTCTGTATGTCCACCAGATACTACAAGTGCTAACAAAGGAAAATCCATTGGCTGGACTAGGGCATTAGCATAAATATGACCAGCAATATGATGTACACCAATGATCGGTAAATTGTTCGCAAATGCAAACGCCTTAGCTGCGTTTATGCCAATTAACAGCGCACCGACAAGCCCCGGTCCCTCAGTAACAGCAACAGCATCTAAATCTTCTGGCTTTATATTCGCTTGTGCTAAAGCTTCCTCAATCACCACTGTAATTTGTTCAACATGATGACGTGAAGCAATTTCAGGAACCACACCACCAAATCGTTTGTGGCTTTCTATTTGTGAAGCAACAACATTCGAAACAATTTCATTACCATTTCGAATAATCGCTGCAGCTGTTTCATCACAGCTTGACTCTATTGCTAATATCATTCCATTATTCATTATAAATTCACCCACATGACAAGGGCATCCTCCCCGTTATCAGTATAATAGCCTGCACGTTTACCACCATCTTGGAATTGAAGCTTGCGATAAAGGTTTTGTGCAACAGTATTCGTTACACGTACCTCTAAAGACATGACTTCCATTCCATGTAAATGAGCTATTTGCATTGCCTCACGCATAAGCCCCTCACCAATACCTCGGCCACGAGCCTGCTCAATAACAGCAACATTCGTAATTTGTGCTGCATCTATGACCATCCACATGCCACAAAAACCGATAATACTGCCATCCTCATCTACAGCCAACACATAATGTGCATATTGATTCTCATGCACTTCATAGTAGAAGGAATCTAACGTCCATGGCACAGGAAATGAAGCAAGCTCTATTTCATAGACGGCTGGGACATCGTCAGATAACATTTTACGATATGTTACATTATTACTCATGTTCCTTCTCCTTTTGTTCCTTTAGCCAATTTGCCTCAGCCTCAGCAATTCGTTTGTACTGTGGGACAAAGTGATGAGTTGCCTCTATACTCGGAAGTTCAGCATTCATCGCCAAACGAATGACTTCAGTGGCTCGTGGTAAGTCATGGCTAAACGGTGCACGTATTGCTGCATCACCGAGTACTCCAACAATCTTTTCCCAAAAAATATCAACATCTGTTCCTACAAATAAAATAGGAGCTTCTAACGCCTTTAAACGTGATAATAAATCATCAATATGTGCATGATGATCCTCCATAATAGTCTCTAATGCTAGTCCTTGATATATAGCCGTATAGATATTACTTCTACGAGCATCAAATATAGGACAAATCAATCCGTTATACAAAGTAGCATTTGCAGCTAACGCCTTCAAACTAGATATGCCGACTAGAGGCTTTTGCAATGACCATGCCAAAGTCTTTGCTAGGGTTACACCTATACGGACACCTGTATAAGAACCTGGCCCTTCAGATACGGCAATCCCATCCAATTCGTTAGGTTTTAAATTTACCCTTGCTAGGATTTCCTCAATAGCTGGCATAGCTCCTGCAGAATGCGTTAATTTTATATTTTGTATCATTTCGGCCACCACTTTTCCATCTTTCACAACCGCAATGGACAGTGGTGTATTCGCTGTTTCTATTCCTAACCAAATCATTTCATTAGCTCCTCACATAGTGCCTCGTAGCGTTTTCCACGAGGTATTAACACAAAGCGTCGTTCTTTTTCTCCGATTCGGTAAATCTCTATCGCTAGTCGATCTTGTGGCAAATCTTGTTCAATTAAATGAGCCCACTCTACCACTGATACAGCATCTCCATAGAATAACTCTTCCCAACCAAGATCCTCATCACTTTCTGCTAGCCGATAAACGTCTAAATGATTAAAGGGTAAACGCCCCTCATATTGTTTAACAATCGTAAAGGTTGGACTATTTACGGTTCTTTGGACACCAAGCCCTTTTGCCAAAGCTTTCGTAAAAGTTGTCTTTCCAGCTCCTAGATCCCCTTCTAATGTAATCGTATCCTGAGCTTCTAGTAAATTCGCAAGTCTCAAAGCAAAGTGTTCTGTATCACCAACTGAATTCATGATTATTTCATACATTATCTTTTTTCCTCTCATCACTACATTATCTCTAGTTTACCTAAACTAGCGAAAATGTTCAAAGTATCTAGTATCAATCATGGCTCTTCATATTTGTTGTCATCATTGCTTTTGCATAGAAACATCCTATTTGGACTTTGACCATACCTCTATCAACCATTTCCAGACTTTATGAAACCACACAAAAACACGCCTTCTCCCACGAAGGCGTGTACCTATTCATCTATTGGAATGACCTTTTACGGCTATAATCTCTTTATCAATCAGTTTATCATCCTTAAATTTCACTATATAGGCCTGCGTCATCAGTTTCTCATCATTCCAGCGATATTCATTATTATTAACCTTTTTACCTGCACCGCCTGCCGTTTCTACTACCTCAATATACGACATATCATTTTCTAATTTTTTAAATTCTGCTTCATTCATATTCTTTTGCCAATGATATGCATTTGATTCTTCAATCTCTATAATAGGATCCCCACAGCCTACCATCATAATCATGGAACCAATAAGCAAAGGTAGATAAAGACATTTAAAAAAATGGTCTTTGCTCATGTAAACACCTCCGTAGCCAATCCGATTACTTCTAATTTTTACCCTTAGTCTTTATTTTAGAAACATATCTAATTCTACCTTATTGAAACGACATCATTTATCGGTATTTGTTACTATTTTTAGATAATGTAAAAAATATGAAATCAGGTAAGCTAATGACAATAAGTTGATTGATTTCACTGGGATTAGGGGCAATTGCAGAAAGGTTTGACAAACTACTTAGGGAAATGGATGTTATTCTAATAAAGATGACGGGAGATTGGTCACAATAACTTTCTAATTTATAATTCTTTTAGCCTTTTTGTTTCTATGCTAATATACTGGTCCCAAGGCGTTATGCATTCATCCTTCCAACATATATCCAATGGGAAAATAAAAATCGAATAAATACAAAAAAGCTCCTATGATTTATCATCATAAGAGCTATATTATTAATTTAAATGGCGGTCCCGACCGGGATCGAACCGGCGATCTCCTGCGTGACAGGCAGGCATGTTAACCGCTACACCACGGGACCTTCTTAAGACATTTATAAATATATCATAAGTAAGTAATCAACGCAATAAATATTTTCATATTTTTTTCCTATATAAGATGTTAATATAACAGGACGGATAAATAGAAAAATAATATTCTATTTTGCCCTACTTCATTTTACAAATAAATCACTATGTAATTAAATTTTCTCTTAAACTTCGCACTGTTTTTGCAGTATATTTAACTTAAAGGAGGAATGACAACATGTCAAAATTAGAACATTTAAGAAAAGCTTTGCAACTGCAAGAAACGGACGCCATTATCATTACAAATGCTCAAAATCGCCGTTACCTAACAGATTTTACAGGTAGTGCAGGAACCGTTATAGTAACTAACAATCGTGCACTTTTATTGGTAGACTTCCGCTATACACAGCAAGCAACTGAACAAAGCAAAATTTTTGAAGTCTTGGAGATTGATCGTAACCGTTTATATGAGACTATTCAAGAACTTTTCGAACAAGAGTCCATTCAAACAGTTGGTTTTGAGCAACATCATGTTACTTATTATGACTATCAATTAATAAATAGTAAATTAACTGCCACATTAAAGCCATTATCTAATATTGTAGAAAATTTACGAATGATTAAAACGCCTGAAGAGATTAAAACAATTAAAAAAGCAGCTTGGATTTCAGATGAGGCATTTAAGCATATCTTGACATACATTAAACCTGGCATGACTGAAATCGAGATTGCCTATGAATTAGAGTCCCATATGCGAAAAAATGGTGCAACTGGAGCAGCTTTCGACATGATTATCGCTTCAGGCCATCGTTCAGCATTGCCACATGGTCTAGCTTCTTCTAAGACCATTCAGCAAGGTGATATGATGACACTAGATTTTGGTGCTTACTATCAAGGCTATCGTTCTGATATGACAAGAACAATTGCTGTTGGAGAACCATCAGCTCAATTAAAGGAAATATATCAAATCGTCTTTGATTCATTGCAAAATGCCCTTTCTCAGATGAAAGCTGGTATTACAGGAAAAGAAGCAGATAGCTATACTCGTAATTACATAACAGATAAAGGTTACGGACAAAATTACGGGCATGGTGCAGGACATGGTATCGGCTTAGATATCCATGAAAATATATTTATGTCAACTATATGCGAAGACATTCTAGAGGAAAATATGGTACTTACAGTTGAACCAGGTATTTACATCCCAAATGTAGGTGGAGTTCGTATCGAGGATGATGTCATTATTACAAAGAACGGTGTGGAGATCATCACCCACTCTCCTAAGGATCTTATCATTTTGTAATTTATTAATATAATTTTTTTCCTTTTGGAATTATAAGGAGCAATGACAATTTCTATTTTTATTGTCATTGCTTTTTGTTAATAAAATAAAAAACAGCCA
>Ga0256790_1000265_pt1 | contig 17962 bp, 16 predicted proteins | sample MC6MC0941MT_FD_190206 | JGI IMG/M metagenome (GOLD analysis project Ga0256790, IMG submission 190206) | Metatranscriptome of enriched soil aggregate microbial communities from Iowa State University, Ames, United States - MC6-MC0941-MT... | ecosystem: Environmental > Terrestrial > Soil >... | reverse complement strand
GCACCATCACTTTGCCCTTGTGCTGCTTCGGTAATCACCCCTGTGCTACGAAACAGTTGTCCATGATCTGTGACTTGATCAATCGCCACTTGGCTACCGATAAATTGTTTAAGTGGAATCACAGCCGAAGTGGCAAGGCAAATCAGTTCAATAGACACGCCTTGGTTTAGACCATGTTGTCCATCGATGCGTTGTAAGAAGACTTGGTTGTTTAAGTCTGTATTGCTAAATTGGATATGCAAAGCTCGTTTTTGTGCGTTTAGTCCAAGCTGATCCAATATTTTATAAATGCTATTTAGTAAGCTGTTCATTTGAATGAGTTAATTATTATTAAAAAATATGTTTAGATTATAATCATAAGTCAAAATTCTGTCATTTTTAATTTTGTAAAATGATTTAATATCTACAATATAATTATTAAAATTCAATAAATTGCATATAACATAAATTTATTAGCCATTAAAACAGGCCAAATAAATTTCAATATTTTTAAATCAATAAAAGGGAAATCATTACATATAACATAGACTGATTTCCACCCATCATGATCTTTTAACCTTTCTTCACTAAATAGTGAAATTCCTTATTCCCGGCATCATCTAGTACTTCTTCTTGTAAAATCAACTCATGACCGAGATGCATACAAAATTTAGGAATGTCCCAAGAGGTTGAATTATCAGTTGCAAATACTTCAACGACATCACCTGATTTAGATTTACGAATTGCTTGATGCAACATCATTACAGGCTCAGGACAACGTAGTCCACGCGTGTTTAATTGAATGCTTGCTTTAGGCATCGGTTCAGACATTATCTATTCTCAAAAAGAAGCGAAATCACCCAATAATTTTAACACAAACTCAAATAATGAATAAGGCTTGCAATATATCTATAATATGACACATACATTCATCTATTTACCTTATTTAATAGATAGACATCTGTGTTTTCTTCGGTATGATAAAAAAACATTTACTAGATATTAAGCGTCTTTAGGAAAGATCATGCACGAGGAATCAGGCCCATCGTGGGGAATGCGTGGCTTACGCAAATGGTTAGGAACAGCGCCAGAAACCCGAGATGAACTGCTAAAATTAGTACAAGATTCACGTCGTTTTTTAGAACCCGATACTGTTGCAATGTTAGAAGGCGTATTAGACCTTCCTGCAACAAAAATCCGTGAAGTCATGACTCCGCGCACAGCGATGGTCAGTTTACAAGAAGATGATCAACTTCTTGATATTTTAGATATTCTTATTGAATCTGCACATTCACGTTTCCCTGTTTTCTCTTCTGATCAGCCTGAAAACGTGGTGGGTATTTTACTTGCTAAAGATCTTTTACCCTTTTTAACTGATCGTTCATCTGTTGTAGATGTTCATGCGTTAATGCGTCAGCCATTATTTGTCCCAGAAAGTGCCCGTTCCGACCAAGTTTTGAGAATGTTAAAAAACACTCAAACTCATATTGCTATTGTGATTGATGAATATGGTTCAACAGCAGGTCTGGTCACTTTAGAAGATATTCTAGAAGAGATTGTCGGCGAAATTGAAGATGAGCATGATAACGTTGACGAAGAAGCACAATTTATCATTCCAGATACAACACATACCACAGCCAATACATGGATTGTGCAGGCACTTACACCAATAGAACATTTTAACAATGTTTTAGATGCTGAATTTCCTGACGATGAAGTAGAGACTATGGGCGGATTACTGCTTCAAGAAATTGGTCTAGTGAGTGATCTTCAAGGCCAAGTGGTTGAGCTTGAGGATTGGGAATTTACAATTATTGAAGCAGATGCGCGCACTATTCATCTGATTCGAGCTGTACATAAATGAGAGCATACTTTGATAAGCTGTTAAATTCATCCCAACAACAAAAACAGCTGCCCTTCATTTTCCCATTATTGATTTCGTTAATATCAGGCGCAGTGTTCAGTTTAGCACTGGCGCCTTATTACTGGTGGTGGTTGGCAATTTTATCGCCTGCCCTGCTATATGCTTGCTTAAAAGGCCGTACACCACGCCAAGCATTTGCGATTGGCTTAAGCTATGGCTTTGGTCTATGGTTTGTTGGCGCATTCTGGCTCTATACCTCGATTCATGTGTATGGGGATACCAATGCTGTATTGAGTGTCTTGATGATCGCCATCATGGCCATTGTCATGGGGCTTTTTACCGCAATTCAGACTTGGGTATATCGTAGATTCTTCCCTGAAACACCATTAACTTTCGCTCCTTTGTGGGTTATTTTTGAATGGTCCAAGACTTGGGTCTTTACAGGTTTTCCTTGGTTATTTGCAGGTTACGCATTTACTGAACGACTCTTAGATGGCTATGCTCCACTCTTTGGTGTGTTTGCAGTATCTTTTGTTGTGATTATCCTTGCCTGTGCATTGGTTGAAATTTTAAATAGAAAAGTCTTTTGGATCTTTCCTGCAATCATTTTAATCCTTGGCGCATGGGCTGCATCATTTATCACTTTCGTACAACCGAAAGCAGAAAAGCCGCTCTCCGTTTCTTTGATTCAAGGCAATATTCCGCAAGATTTAAAATGGTTGACTGAATATCAGGTTAAAACCTTAGAAATTTATGTAAATTTAAGCCGTACTGAATGGGGGCGTGATCTGATTGTTTGGCCAGAATCATCGATTCCACTGTTCCAAACAGATATTCAACAATTCTTGGATATGATGGATCAACAAGCCAAAAGTTCAGGCACAGCATGGGTAACGGGTATTCCTTATTGGGACTTAAAAGAATCACAAAAAAATGGCTATCCGATGTACTACAACAGTATGATGGCTTCTGGCGCAGATTCTTCAGGCTTATATAAAAAACAACGTCTAGTGCCTTTTGGTGAATATATTCCACTTTCAGGATTGTTGGCTTGGGTGTTACCTGCGCTACAAAATGATCCATCCATGAGTGGATTTTCCCAAGGTGCATCCAATCAAAAGCCTTTTAATATTAAAGGACATGATTTGGCTGCAGCCATTTGTTATGAAGTAGCTTATCCGAATCTCACTCGACGTAATGCGATTAATAGTGACTTTTTAGTGACTGTTTCTAATGATGCATGGTTCACGGGTACAGCAGGGCCATTACAACATCTTCAAATGGTGCAAATGCGTGCCAAAGAAAATGGACGCTGGTTTATTCGTGCTACCAATACAGGCGTAACAGCATTTATTGACCACAATGGGCATATTGTAAAACAAGCCCCTGTAGATCAAAAAGCTGTGCTTCGTGGTGATTTACCTGCCATGCAAGGCGAAACTTGGTACACCCGCTTTAGTGATTATCCTATTTTGTTGCTCTCCCTATTATTATTAATTTTGGGCTGGATCTATCGCCCTAAAGCAGTCGATATTAGCTTTAAATCTAGACGTTAATATTTGAATCCCTCATCTCTGGTTTAAGGAGATGAGGTAAACTTCAACAAAAAGCTTGATTCGATTGTTAAAGTAACTTTGTTCCCAATGGTACATTTGCATCAGGCACACACAACGTCACATGCCCATCTTGATTATGAAAACCCGTCACTAAACACTCTGATTGAATCGGTCCAATTTGTTTTTTGGGAAAATTCACAACAGCAACCACCAGCTTCTCAATTAAATCTTCAGGTTGATATAGGTTGGTAATTTGCGCACTCGATTTCTTTACACCAAGCGCTTCGCCAAAATCAACATGCAAAATATAAGCAGGCTTACGCGCTTTCTCAAACACTTCGGCTTGAATAATTTTTCCGACCCTTAACTCTACTTTAAGAAAGTCATTCCATTCTATTTGTTGCATTGCTGAGTCCTCGTATTTTTATCAGTTCATCTCGATAGATAAAATCATTTTAGATAAATTTAAAGCAATCAACCTTATATAAAACAGACAAATGATCCTGTTAAAAAGACAATCATGTTCAACCTAGCCCCAACCCAAGTCTTATCAAAACGAAATTGAAAATATTTTCGGTGCATTTTTTATTATATTTTTTTCAAGTTTATGCTAAATTATTTTCGCTGATCATAAAGCCGTAAACGTTTACGTCAATCAACGTGCCAACATATCTCCAACAAGGCTTGGGGCTATTTTTAATCAAAATTTTAATATTTTGGTGCGGCACTGGCGTTTGTTGGTTTACGGAGTAAAAAATGCAAAATTCTAAATCGTCTTATTTTAATTTTAAAAAGATTCCACATCGCTATACAGCGATTGTTTTACCTTTGTTACTATCTATTATCATGACATTTATTGTTTCATGTATCAGTACATTCAGAAGCATGGGTTTTGAGAATTTTTCGCTATACACATGGCTTTCAGCTTGGGGGATTTCTTGGCTGATTGCCTTTCCAGTGTTACTTTTTATCTTACCTATTGTGCGCAAAATCACCATGAGCCTTGTTCAGCCGAATTAGTTGAAACTTGAATTACTAAATCATCGTGCAAAAAAAACCGAGGATTATACCCTCGGTTTTCCATGATATTTCAACTAAAGTTGAGTCACCAAATAAGACATCATTGCAGCTAAAAATAACATTGGCACATAACAATATGAACGTACTAAATATTGTTCTAATAATGATGAGAATTCAGTTTTCAACTGAAATACTGTCAAATTTAAGGCATTATAAAAACTAATAATAGATAATGCACTAAATACGCTAATCGCCATAAAACCAATCATGATCTGGCTATTGGCATCGGCAACTTGCCAAATATTGAGAAAAAACTGGCTAATCGGTAATAGGCTCAAAATTAAAAGAACAGATTTGAGCATAGTCCAATGAAATTGGCTGATTTCATCTGGTAATAATAATGCTTTCATCTCATCCTCCTCAGCAATTCAGATTGCCCTGAGAACTATTATGCAAGCTTTTAATTAAATAAAAAGTCTATTTTTATACACAATTTAACTTTCTTGTAACTATTAAATATGGGAATAATTCTTATTATAACTCTCAAACATCGTTATTTTAAATAGCTGTTATATTTCAATAAATTAAGTACATTTTAGCAAACAAGAAAGATTATCACTTCACTCAATATTTATTAACTCGATTCAATGAAGTGATTAACTCAATAAACTATAACTTAAATATTCTTTAATTAAGGTTGGTAATAAATATCAGCATCATTTCCTTCACCACCTTGTTTACCATCGGCACCAAAAGAATATAAATCAAACTTACGACCTTCAGAACCAGGGATCACATATTGAATATCATTTTCCCAACTGTCTTTCGGATAACCACCTTTAACATAACCACCAGGTAACCAGTTTTTAGCCGTTGCGGGTTGATTGACAAGCGCATCTAAACCACCATCTTGGCTTGTCGGATAACGCCCATTATCCAATTTATATTGATCTAAAGCACCCGCTACACCTTTTAATGCAATTTTAGTGGTGTCAACTTTGGCTTTTTCACCACGTCCCATCACATTGGGTACGATCAATGCTGCAAGTACGCCTAAAATAACAATCACAACCATCACTTCAATTAAGGTAAAACCTGACTGACGAGTCCTATTCATCTTTCGTTGCATCTGCTTACTCTCTATATATTCTTTATAAAAATAATTGGCTTAAATCATATTGTTCATATTGACGATTGGCAACATAACTGCAATCACAATAACCAAAACAATACCCGCCATAAACACCAACATTAATGGCTCCAATAAAGCCAATAGTGTTGAAATAAATGAAGATACTTCTCGATCCTGCATATCTGATGCACGGCTCAACATTCGGTCTAACTCTCCCGAAGCTTCACCACTTTTAATCATTTGTACCATCATCGGTGGGAAATAACCACAACGCTCCAATTGCGTAGCAAGATTTCCACCCTCAGTGACTTTCTCTGCTGCAATATTGACAGCATCTCGTATTACCCAATTACTACTCACAGCGGCCCCAATTTTCAAAGCATCTACGAGCGGTACACCTGATTGAGTCAGAATAGATAAGGTACTGGCAAAACGTGCCGCATTTATACCACGAGATAATTTACCAAATAATGGCAATCTGAGTGTTAAACGATCAAAAGCATAGTGCCCTGCAGAAGTTCGCAAAAAACGAATTAATAAGAAAAATCCAACCACACTAAAAACCAGCATAAAGGGCCATGCCTGTCGAATAATCTCACTGGCTTTCATCAGTGCTACAGTGATCCATGGTAAGGCTTGCTTACTTTGGTCAAAGGTTTTAACAATGTCTGGAACAACATATGTCATCAACCCCATCACAATCGCAAAAGACATAAACATCAAGATGATTGGATAGATCATCGCACCTTGAATTTTCTTTTGCATGGCAAAGCGGTTTTCGGTGTAATCAGATAATTGATCTAAAATTAAATCTAAATGCCCTGAACGTTCACCCGCAGCAACGGTCGCAATATACAAATCTGGAAAGCGTCCTGTTTGTTGCATCGCTTGAGCCAAAGAGTGCCCTTCAAGCACTTTTGAACGTGCCGAAAGTAAAAGATTTTGTACATGCACTTTTTCACTTTGTTTGGCAACTGCTCGTAATGCTTCCTCTAAAGGAATCGCAGCAGCGACCAAAACAGAAAGTTGACGTGTCATTAAGGCCAGATCATAAGCCGAGAATTTACGTTGAAAAAATCCTGAACTTTTATTTTTATCTTTTTGTTCAACAGCATCCACCGTGACAGGAATCAATTCCTTGTCCCGTAGTTGTTGTCGAATCTGGCGTGCGGAATCTCCTTCTAACACGCCTTTTTGCTGCTTTCCTGAAGCATCAATTGCAGTAAATTGATATGCTGGCATTATTATGCTCTAGTTTTCCAAAATTTTTTGATTACGCTGTTGCGTCATACCCTATAAATCATTCATATTCATGTTTATAGATGACTGTTACACTCTAACACAAGCCGAATCTGCACATGAAACAATTTCATCACAGCCTCACTAAATTAATGAGTCACTAAATTAAAAATGTCGAATACCCTTGCTACGCCACAGACGATTTATCGTATTCAAGTTGCTGTTCCAGTCTATTTGAATGACTGCTTTGATTACCAAGTCACCGCTGAACAATATGCGCAAGCTGAAGTCGGTGCGCGTGTTGCAGTGTCTTTTGGCAGACAGAATCTGATTGGTGTTATTGTCAAGAAAGTACCGATTGATGAACCTGTGGATTCCCATTTTAAACTCAAAGCCATTACTGAACTGTTAGATGAACAGGCCATTCTAGACAGTAAAGTTTTAAGTTTATTGACATGGTCATCACAATATTATCAATTTCCTATCGGTGAAGTGATTCAAACGGCGTTACCTACCTTATTACGCCAAGGGAAACCTTATAATTTATTGGCACGTATCTGGAAACTTTTAGACTTACATGCCGAAGACAAAGTTAAGCGTTCTGAAAAACAACAAGAAGCCTATAAAATTTTAAAGCTACACCCGAAAGGGACACAGGAAAATATTCTTAATCTAAGTGGTGTTGAAACAGCCACACTCAAAGTCCTTGAGAAAAAAGACATTGTTCGTTGTGATTTAGAACCACAAAATGTCACGCCAGAACCGGTGCAATTGGCACAGATGCCCCTCACGCCAAATGACGATCAGAAGAAAGCCATTCAAGCGATTTTAAAAGCGCAGAAAAAATATCAAGCGTTTCTACTGGATGGTTTAACTGGGAGTGGTAAAACCGAAGTTTATTTGCAAGTGATGCATGAAGTACTTAAACAAGGCAAACAAGTCTTGGTTTTAGTGCCTGAAATCGGCTTAACCCCACAAACCATCAGCCGTTTTCAATCACGTTTTCATTGCAATATTGCCTTACTGCACTCAGGCTTAAATGACACTAAACGTTTACAAGCATGGCAGCATGCGCAAACGGGCAAAGCCTCTATTATTTTAGGCACACGTTCTGCAATTTATACACCTTTGCCACAGTTGGGTTTGATTATTTTAGATGAAGAGCATGATCTTTCGTTTAAACAACAAGAAGGCTTTCGCTATCATGCTCGCGATGTGGCCATGTATCGTGCACATTTAGAAAATTGCCCGATTATCTTAGGTTCGGCCACGCCTAGTATTGACAGTTATTATCTTGCTCGCCAAGAAAAGCTGACACGGATTGAATTAAATCAACGTGCTGGTGCCGCAATCATGCCGAAAATGCATTTGATTGATTTAAAAGTGGCAAAAAAACAGCATGGCTTAAGTGATGTTTTGATTGCTGAAATCAAAAAACGTTTAGAGAAAAAAGAACAAGTTCTGATTTTTTTAAATCGCCGCGGTTATGCCCCTGTGCTTATCTGTGAAAGCTGTGGTTGGCAGGCCAATTGCCCCAACTGCGATGCTCACTTTACCCTGCATTTAAAGCCTTATCAGCATTTGCACTGTCACCATTGTGGCACGATTAATCGTATGCCTGATGCTTGCCCTCAATGCAATCAACAACAATTAAAGCCAATTGGCATGGGAACTGCCAAAGTTGAAGAAACCTTGAATGAGCTGTTCCCTCACTTCCCCGTCTTGCGCGTAGATCGTGACTCAACTAGTCGGGTTGGTAGTTGGCAAAAGATTTATGATCAAATCCAAAAAAGTGAACCGACTATTTTACTTGGCACGCAGATGCTGGCAAAAGGACATCACTTTCCTTATGTCACCTTAGTGGCAATTTTGGATATCGATGCAGGTTTGTTGAGTGTAGATTTCCGTGCTACAGAACGTACTGCGCAATTAATTATTCAAGTTGCAGGTCGTGCGGGTCGTGGTGAAATGAAGGGTGAAGTCTATTTACAAACCCTAAGACCTGATCATCCTTTATTAAACACCTTGATTCATAATGACTATCGGACCTTTGCTAAACAAACTTTAAAAGATCGCCAAGCCGCACAGCTTCCACCCTTTCGTTATACAGCTTTGATTCGCTGTGATTCAAAGCATCAGGAAGAAAATTTAAAGTTTCTGACTGAAATGACGCAGCTCCTTAGACAAACTGCCGAAGATAATTTAATTGATATTTGGGGACCGATTCCAGCGCCAATGGAGCGTAAAGCAGGACGTTACCAAGCTCATGTGGTTTTGCTTTCTCAAGATCGGGCAAAAATGCATTTTTATATTCGTCAATGGTGGCAACAGCTGTTACATAGCAAACCCTCTACGATGAAAATAACCATAGATGTTGATCCGCAAGAATTGAGTTAAATTTTTGATTTAGTTTATTGCTATACAAATTGAGGTAATGAACCGAGTCTCAATTAAACCACTGCTGCATTTTGTATTGTTTAAATACGCACAATATATCTATTTATATGACGATAGACTTGCCACCCTTAGGTGAGGGTACAAAGGCTATCCCCCTCATAGTGCTAATCACTGTTAAATTTTTATTAGGTAAATAGACAATTTCTGAATAAAAATCTCCAAGCCCATCACAAAATCACGCTACAATTTCTAAATAAAGAAAAAACTTAAGGCAAGTGAATGTCACTGTTACTCCAAATCACTATCTTCCTTGGCGCGGCATTAATCCTTGTTCCATTAGGGAAAAAACTCGGTATTGCTACCGTGCTAGGTTACTTATTTACAGGAATACTTCTGGGTCCAAGCGCGTTTAACATCGCCAACGATCCAGAGGAAATCATGCACCTTGCAGAATTTGGGGTGATTTTACTGATGTTCCTGATCGGTTTAGAACTTCGCCCACAACGTTTATGGGAAATGCGCCAATCCATTTTTGTGATGGGAAGTTTACAGGTAGGGATTACGGGATTGGTTCTGATGGGAACGATCTATTTAATCTTTCAACAATCACTCCCCGCAAGTTTTGTCATTGGTTTTGCCTTAGCACTTTCTTCAACCGCCTTTGTTTTACAGCTTTTGGAAGAAAAACAACAACTCAATACTACCCATGGTCAGCAATCCTTTTCAATTTTACTTTTTCAGGATATTGCTGCTATTCCCCTACTCGCCATTATCCCCCTCTTAGCAGGTAGCGAATCAAGTCATCATGGTATTGCTTACTTTGCCGCGATTGTTGCCACGTTTACAGGTTTATTTTTGTTTAGCCGTTATGTGATGCGACCTTTTTTTCGCTTTGTGGCAAAAAGTGGAGCAACTGAACTGATCACAGCCGTTGGCTTATTTATCGTGCTGGGTGTGGTGTTATTGATGGATACACTCGGAATTAGTACAACCTTAGGCGCTTTTTTAACGGGTGTGCTTCTAGCTGACTCTGAATTCCGTCATGAACTTGAAGCCAGTATTGCCCCCTTTAAAGGTTTATTGCTCGGTTTATTCTTTATGACTGTGGGAATGACCACACAAATCTCGCTAATTGCAGATATGCCATTATTGATTATTGGTGGCGCAGTCAGTTTAATTATGATCAAAATGATCGTGATGGCAGTCATTGCACGTTATAAAAAAATGAGTTGGACCAACAGTTTAATGGTCGCAACCTGTTTAGCCCAAGGGGGTGAATTTGCCTTTGTGGTATTAAACGTGGCAAAAAGCGAAAAAGTACTGGCTGAAGCAATCATGGAGCCCATCACCTTAATTGTGACCTTATCCATGGTACTCACCCCGATCTTCTTTTGGTTAGTGAGCACGCAAGTATTGCCATTAATCAATAAAGACAGTGCACCCAAATACGATGAGATTCCCAACGAACACCCAGCTCTTATTGTTGCTGGTTTTGGTCGTGTAGGGCAAATTGTTGCTCGTTTAGCACGTATCCGTCATTTTACCTTTACTGCCATTGATAATAATTTACAAAAAATTGATTTTGTTCGACGCTATGGTGGTACTTTGTATTATGGCGATGTGACTCAACCCGATTTACTACGTGCGGCTGGAATTGAACAGGCTAAAGTTTTTGTATTAGCAATTGATAATGTTGAAGACTCAATGAATGTTGCTCGACATATTTTACTCAATTATCCAAACCTTACCTTATTAGTTCGAGCACGAGATCGCTATCACATGCACCTCCTGCGTGATGTCGGGGTCAAACATATTTGGCGTGAAACCTATTTGACTTCATTGGGTATGGGATATCGAGCATTGTGTGAACTAGGAATGAGTAAACAAGAGGCTTATGATAGTGTTGAGCTATTTAGAAATTACGATGAAGAACTGTTAACGCGTCAACAACGCATTTATACCGATGAGCAAAAGCTTTTTGAAAGCTATCGGGACTTTATTTCGGAGCTTGAGCACCTGTTTGAAAGTGATGCGCAAGTTGAAAACCATAATCCTGATCAATATAAAGATGTCCCAGATTTGGATGAATCCGGTTTAGAAAGACCCACAACAAAAGCTCAAATGCTACATACCAAACACGATCGTATTAATATTATACGTGATGACGAAAATTAACTTTAAGATGCACAGTTTTTCAGGTGAAATAAACTTGTGATTTATAATATCGCCACCATCTAAACAGGGATTTGGAGAATTTTATGTCTGATTTACGTCAACGTTTTTATATTGAAGATAGCCCTGTACGTGGTGAAATTGTACATTTAGATACAGCACTACAAACAATTCTATCGCAGCGTAATTATGCGCCCGCTGTGCGTATTTTATTGGGTGAAATGTTGAGTGCAACAGCATTACTTGCCAGCACATTAAAAATTAAAGGACGTATTAGCTTACAAATTCAAGCACAAGGTACATTCAAATGGGCAATGGCTGAATGTAACCATTTAGGTGATGTCCGCGCACTTGCAGATTATGAAGAAGACCCACATTTTATGTTGAGTGAAGACAGTAGTACTGTGCTTAGCACCTTGCTACAACCTGTTCTATTTATCAATATTGAACCTGAGTTTGGTGAGCGTTATCAAGGGATTGTGCCACTAGATCAACCTACTCTTGCCGCTTGTTTAATGCAGTATTACGATCTTTCCGCACAAATTCCAACACGTATTGTCTTGGCAAGCACGCATCACAATGCGGGCGGTTTACTAATTCAGTTATTACCACGTAATAATGAAGAAGAACAACAACGTGTCGATGAAGACTTATGGCCACGTTTGATTATGCTGACTCAAACGTTAAAACCTGAAGAGTTGACAGATTTAACTGCACAAGAAATTCTTTATCGTTTATATAACGAGGAAGAGGTTCGTCTGCCAGACGTTGAACAACTTCAATTCAACTGTACCTGTTCACGCGATAAATGCAAAAATGCGTTGATCCAAATTGGTCTGGATGCGGTCAAAGAAACCCTAGAAATTCAAAATCCAATTGAAATGGATTGTCAATTTTGCAATAAAAAATATCAGTTCACCGCAAAAGAAGCTTTGAATCTGTTTGGTGAGCATTTAAGTTAATCTATTGAGATCTGAATGGTTTAAATTTGCAAAAATTTAACTATCGATTTTTACTAAGAAGAGCAAATTCAGTTTGCTCTTTTTTTTCAATTAAAATTCAAAGCATAATCAGCAAGTTTTATAAGTTAAAATGTTAAATAGCTATTTGGAATCGTCATTTACTTAACCAAAGCACCAACCCGAACACACAAAGCCCATAGAACATGAAACACCACCTTTATCAGGAATAAGCGGGATTTTGTTCTAGATAAGTTTTGAAACAATAACCACACTAAGTTGCTCTTCCATCTGTAGCCAAAAAGGCATAAAACTAGAATAAAGTTAAACAAAATAATGACCTTAAGTATGGCAAAAAATTATTATGAAGATTTGGGTGTTTCTAGAAATGCGACACCAGACGAAATTAAAAAAGCTTATCGAAAACTCGCACGTAAATATCATCCTGACGTGAGTAAAGAAACTGATGCTGAAGCAAAAATGCAAGCCATCAATGTCGCATATGACACCTTAAGTAATGAAGAAAAGAAAAAACAATACGATTTTGAACTCGACAACCCCTATGCCAATACAGGTGGGTTTGGAGGGCAATCTACAGGTCAAAGTGGTTTTGACGGTAGCCAATTCCGTCGCTCATACAGTAGCAGTGGTGGACAAGATTTTAGTGGTTTTGAAGATCTATTTGGACGTTTCGGTGGCGGTTTTGGTGGCGGACATCAACAAGATTTTGGACAACGAGGCTCTCAGCAACAGCGCAGCTATAAGGGTGAAGATCAACATGCCAGTATTGAAATTCCTGTAAGCATTGGTTATGAAGGCGCAACCCAGAGTATCACCTTACAAATCCCTACCTATAATGCCTATGGTGAGCCCGAGGTACAACGGAAAACCCTCCAAGTTAAAATTCCGAAAGGCATGAAAGAAGGTCAGCAAATTCGCCTTGCAAAACAAGGACAAGCTGGAATTAACGGTGGTGAAAATGGCGATCTTTATATTGAGATCCAATACCAAGACACTGACCGTATTCGTGTTGAAGGTACTGATGTCTATTACACAGTTGATGTTACACCTTGGGAAGCAGCACTTGGTCAAAGTATTGAAATTGATACCCCAGCAGGTAAAGTAAAAGTAACTGTGCCACAAAATGCCAAACCCAATCAGCAACTCCGTTTAAAAGATAAAGGGATACCGCATAAAACCCCAGGTCATCTTTATTTGGTGATTAATATTGTTTATCCCAAAGCAACCACCGAAACACAGCAAAAAGCCTATCAACAATTTGCTGATGCTTTTAATGACTTTAATCCCCGTTCATAATTTTATAGATACCAACATAGCCTTGCTAAAGGAGAGCAATCATGACAACTATTCAATATCGTGAAATTGTCTATGACGGTTTCCATGATGCAGAAATCGTGGATGAAAACCTAAATCTAGATCTCAAGCATTTTGCTGAGGCATGCGGTCAAAGTCCGGATTGGATTTTGCAATTGCTTGAATATGAAATTTTACCCGCACGTCCTGAGGATCGTATTCATCAATTTTTTGGAGAAGACATCTCACGGGCACGCCGCGCCTATCGTTTACAACGCGACTTTGAAGCCAGTTTATCTGCCGTTGCAATGATGATGGATTTACTTGATGAAGTTCAACAATTACGAAAACAAGTCAAACATCTTCACCTTCATACTCATTAATTCATTTCAAAATGTTAATGCCTAGTGACAGGTTAATATTTAACCTGTCATGATGGAGAACTTGTCTCTCCATTTTTGTTTTATCGTTTAGAATTTTATGACAAAGAGGTTAATGAGCTCTGATGAATTCGAAAGTAATGAATAAAAAGTTGAAACACATGTTCCCAGAACACCGTGATCTCATGTGTAGTTTAAAACAAGAAGATCCGCATTTTGCTAAACTTTTGATTGACCACGATGAACTTGATCGTGAAATCAGTCACCTTGAGCTTGATCCACTCAATCATATTCATGAAAATATTGAGCAGCTCAAGCGGAAAAAATTAAGATTAAAAGATCAACTCTACTTAATTTTACAAAAGACAGCTCAAATAAATCCTCAACCAGAATAATGCTTAATTATTTCAGTTTTGTGATTTTTTCGACTTCTTTCATGGTTTGTTTGATCGGTTCATAATCTAAAAACCAGAGTAAATTGACGTGCTGATTTTTATGTTGTTGTGCCAACATATCAATCACACTTCGTTCACCACGTCCTACCAAATGACGACGGTAAAAATAGACTAACAGCCCAATCGTACAACCTAACATCACACCCAACATCACCCAGAAACCTATCGGACTACGTAGACCTGGAATGAATTCAAAATTCATTCCATATACCCCTGTTAATAGAGTTAATGGCGCAAACACGGCAGTAATAATCGCAAGAATTCGCATATTCTCATTGGTTTGATTGGCGATTGCAGAAAAATGTAAATCAATCGCAGTTTGTATTGCCGTACTTAAGCGTACTGTATATTTTTGAATACGCTCAACATGGCTAACGAGATCATCCACGCGAACCAGCATAATGTCCTGCTTCTCAGTGCGTTTTTTACCTTTTAAATGGGCATAATTTTCAACAATTTCATCTCGAAGTTCTTGTAAGGAATCTATTTGTTCTTCGCACAAATTTTCGATTTGTTGAAAAACCAGATTCTCCTGAAACAGTTGATGCCACTTGGTAAAGCGGCGATTACCTTGCAAAAGTTCTTGTTGCCAAAATTCAACGCGACGAGACAAAGGATTACGTAAATCCAAATAGCCATCAATCATACTATTTAACAAGCGCAGTGCTAAATCTAAAGGCGTAGTGGGTAATTTACGTGGTTTATTCTGTTCTTCTAAACTCTTATTCATGATATTGAAAATACGTGCAAGATAACTTTCAAAGGCATGATTGCCTTTTTCATGAATGGTGATTAAAGCTTGTGAAGTAATAATAAAACTGACTGGCGAAGACGCTAAGCCAAAAACATGATCATGCTGTTCAAGTGCATCTTCACCACTATCGATCTGATCATCTGGGGTTATTAATTTACGAAAAATCAATAAATCATAATCTTCCATTGCATCAAATGCGCATGGATGTTCGATATTTAAAATATCTCGAATATGATATTCATTGAGGTGAATCTCGGTCACATTATAGACTTCTTTTTGCCATAGCTCAGCACGATTGACCACATCTTCACGGGTACAGTCCACCCAAACAAATTGTTGCTCTGCATTAAAAACAGGCTCTTTTTGTATACAAGTATAAGGTTCATCTGTGTGTTGAAAAAAATAAAAGCTTTGCATATCCACGATATTTTTAGTCTTTCTTGTTATGCATCATGCCATAAAAAAAGCCTTGAGCAAGCCAAAGTTGTAACTTTGGCAAAGCACAAGGCAGTCTTTTCTTTATTAAATTTTAATCAAACTGTAAAAGATTTAAACCTTGCAAATATTATGCTTGGTCTACATCTTTCATAGTTAATTTAATACGACCACGGTTATCTACGTCAGCAACTTGAACTTTAACGTCTTGACCTTCAGCCAAGATATCAGTCACGTTTGCAACGCGTTCGTTTGAAATTTGCGAGATGTGAAGTAAACCATCTGTACCTGGCATGATATTTACAAACGCACCAAATTCAACGATACGGATCACGCGACCTGCATAGATTTTACCTGGTTCAACTTCAGCAGTAAGCGCTTGGATTTTTGCAATCGCTGCTTGAGCAGCCGCTTTCGTTTCACCAAATACACGTACAGTACCGTTATCTTCGATATCAATCGCTGCTTTTGTTTCTTCTGTGATTTGACGGATTGTCGCACCACCTTTACCAATCACATCACGGATCTTATCTGGATTGATGTTGATCACTTGGAATGTTGGTGCATGCATAGAAATTTCAGGACGTGCACGTGAAATCACTTGGTTCATTGCATTAAGAATATGCATACGACCTGCATAGGCTTGATTCAACGCAACTTCCATAATTTCTTCTGTGATACCTTCGATTTTGATATCCATTTGAAGCGCAGTAATACCGTTTGCAGAACCAGCAACTTTAAAGTCCATATCACCTAAGTGATCTTCATCACCTAAGATGTCAGAAAGAACAGCAAAACGCTCGCCTTCTTTTACTAGACCCATTGCGATACCCGCAACTGGCGCTTTAAGAGGAACACCTGCATCCATAAGTGATAATGAAGCACCACATACAGAAGCCATTGAAGATGAACCATTTGATTCAGTAATGTCAGATACAATACGAATCACATACGGGAAGCGATCAGCTGGTGGAAGAACAGCTTGTACACCACGACGTGCTAAACGACCATGACCAATTTCACGACGCTTAGGACCAGATTCACGACCTGTTTCGCCTACAGAATATGCAGGGAAGTTGTAATGCAACATGAAGTTGTCAGTTTTTGTACCAGACAAGGTATCCACCATCAACGCATCACGTGTATTACCCAAAGTCGTTGTAACCAACGCCTGAGTTTCACCACGTGTAAATAATGATGAACCATGAGCACGATCTAACACGCCCACTTGTACATCTAATCCACGAACAGTTTTAGTATCACGACCATCGATACGTGGTTTTCCTGAAAGGATGTTGTCACGTACAGTACGGTATTTAAGATCTTCGAATAATTCGTTTAAGTCATCTGCAATGCCAGATTCGTCATTTTCAGGAACGAATTGAGCAGTTGCTTCAGCTTGAAGGGCATCTAAGGCAGCATAACGGTCATGCTTAACAGCAATGGTATACGCTTCAGAGATTTTAGCTTCAAATGCGTCTTTTAATTTTGCACGAAGATCTTCGTTTTTAACTGGAGCAGTCCAAGTTGATTCTGTTGCACCAGCGGCAGCAGCAAACTCTTTAATCGCTTGGATTGCAATTTGCATTTCGTCATGACCGAAAAGCACAGCGCCTAACATTTGGTCTTCTGAAAGTTCTTTTGCTTCAGACTCAACCATCAATACAGCAGATTCTGTACCTGCAACTACAAGGTCAAGGTCAGATTGAGCAAGTTGTTCTAAATTTGGGTTAAGGACATATTCGCCATTGATCAAACCAACGCGCGCACCACCGATTGGACCACGGAAAGGTGTACCAGCGATTGCAAGTGCAGCAGAAGTACCTAACATTGCAGCAATGTCAGCATCCATGGTTTTGTCTGAAGACACAACTGTTGCAGTAACTTGGATCTCGTTGAAATAACCTTCTGGGAACAACGGACGAATTGGACGGTCAATTAAACGAGAAATTAAAGTTTCTGCTTCTGAAGCACGGCCTTCACGCTTACCATAACCACCTGGGATACGACCCGCAGCATATTGTTTTTCTTGATAGTTAACTGTAAGTGGGAAGAAATCTTGACCCGCTTTAGCAGTAGGTTGTGCAACAACAGCAACCAGTACTGTTACGCCGCCCATTGTAATAAAAACCGTGTTTGCTTGACGAGCAACACGACCTGTTTCTAGCACAACTTGATGTTGACCATATTGAAATTCTTTACGAATAACATTAAACATTGACATGTATTTTTGTTTCCTAATTTTATTCTAGTGGAGACCCCTAAGGTTTGGCATTCACATCAACCGCATAAATGACAAAGCTTAG
>Ga0256790_1000248_pt1 | contig 18778 bp, 16 predicted proteins | sample MC6MC0941MT_FD_190206 | JGI IMG/M metagenome (GOLD analysis project Ga0256790, IMG submission 190206) | Metatranscriptome of enriched soil aggregate microbial communities from Iowa State University, Ames, United States - MC6-MC0941-MT... | ecosystem: Environmental > Terrestrial > Soil >... | reverse complement strand
TCAAGACCCAAATCAAGATCAGCTTAATTTAAAAATGAGTGCCGCAATTGCAGGTATCTCAGAGGCTGAAGCTAAAAAAAACCGCGATGAAAGTGGCGAAAAACAAGCCACTGCATCTGAAAAGATGAAGGAAATACTCAAAGAACAATTTAATGCCAACGATTTTAAAATTGTCGCGCCAGCATTTGAACGCCAAATGAAAGCTCAAAGTGTTGCATATCAAAGCTGTAAACAGGATGGTAAAATTATTGAAAATAGTCAAAGTTTTCAAGTACCGTTAACCTGTAAAGTCCCTGTGCTTAATTTAGACAATGTCCAAATGCCTGAACGTGCTAGCAAAGAAAGTGATGCGCAATTTGCAGCTAAAGCAACAGACTTTCTGACAGAACTACTGGTTAAAGCCCCAACAGAAACATTAAAAACCAATATCTTGATTCATAAAATGGGTGAACAATTGATTCCAGAAATGGATGATCCGCAATATTTTCCAGATACTATTTCTCAAAAAACCACGGGCTCAAGCGAAGCTGAGCTTGATGAAATGAATCAGCAATAAAATAATTTATCTAAATAGTACCAAGAGAGAAAGCAGTTAAACCTGCTTTCTCTCCTCACAACGCGCTAGCACTTAGCGCCAATGTCTTGCTGGTCCCACTGATCATTCAATAATAATTCTAAGGATTGCTTTTGAATCCCATACATCTCTTTTAAAGCACGAATTTGATCTAAGACTGTTTGATCAGGTGCAGTGAAATCTTTACGCTTGGTTGCCAAAATCATTTTGTTTTTACTGGTATGTTCTAATGCCACAAATTCAAAGACTTTGGTTTCATAACCATATGCTTTCAGCAACAGAGCTCGCATGGTATCTGTCAGCATTTCAGCTTGTTGTCCTGCATGAATACCGAATTGCAACATTGGTTGTAGCACTTGCGGACTGTTCAATTGTGGGCGTAATTCTTTATGGCAACATGGTGCACACATAATCATTTGAGCGTTTAAACGGATACCTGTATGTATCGCAAAATCTGTTGCAACATCACACGCATGTAAGGCGATCATAATATCCAAATGGGATGGATGATACGTTCTCACATCACCTTGGAAAAAATCCAATTGATTAAAATCGGACTTTTGCGCAACCTCTTGGCAAAATTTCACCATTTTGTCATTCAGCTCAACACCCGTTACAAATGGGGTTTGATGTTGTTTTGCCAAATAATCATATAAAGCAAACGTTAAATAGCCTTTTCCTGAACCAAAATCGACAATTTTTAAAGCCTGCTCTTTGGTTTTTCCATCATGCACTAAAGTCTCTGACTGTTGAATATGCACTAAAGCACCTGAAAAGATTTCAACAAATTTGTTAATCTGCTTCCACTTACGTGCCATGCTTGGAATAATTTGTGCATTGGCATCGGTAATGCCGAGCGGTTGGAGAAAATAGCTTTCTTGGTCGACAAAACGATGTTTTGTACGATCATGCCCTTGTTGTTGGTTTTTAGTGGTTTTATCCAGCTTATTTTTACTGACGGTCAGCAAGGCTTTCTTTTTATTTTTCTTCAGCTGCGTTTCAGCCTCATCGGTAAATAAATTGGCTTGTTTACAATCCTCAGCCAGCCCCTGAATCGTGGTTAACGCATGGGTAAGTGGATAGTTTTTAGTAATATCATTGGTTTTATATCGATATAGACAGCTTAGAACCGTTTCATTCTGTAGCTGAATGACGCGAAAGGTCATTTTCTCTAAATCAACCAATTCTCCTTTATACTGACTTAAAATCAAACGATCTAAGCTTTGATTATCAATAGCTTGCTGTACGCTATCAAAAAATTGTTGTTCCTGAACAGATAAGCTTGCCACATTGGACATAATCAAAACTCGTATTAATTAAGTTACCTATTTTAAGACGTCTTACTTTAAAGGTAAAACTCCATTACTATACAGTTGTATTTTTAGGATAATAAGGTCCAATGTCGACAGATAAATTGATTCACATCTATGCACCACAAGAAGAACGTATTAATGCATTGAGTCATGCATTTGGTGCGATTTTGGCTGCGATAGCGACTTTTTTGATGCTGATTAAAGGCAACTATCTACATGGATGGCAATTTTTTGGATTGCTTGTCTATGGTCTAAGTATGATTCTACTGTTTTCCAGTTCAGCGATTTATCATTTTTCTGTCGATGAAAAAAAACGCCAATGGTATAAAAAGCTGGATCATACCGCGATTTATTATTTAATTGCAGGAACCTATACCCCCTTTTTAGCAATTGCCATCCCAACTGCAAAAGCACATTATTTATTGATTGCACTTTGGGTCATCGCGGCCATTGGAACACTATTCAAGTTAATATTCATTCATCGTTTTGAAAAAATTTCACTGATTGCTTATTTGGTCATGGGTTGGCTTGCCGTGCTTGTAATGGATGATATGCAACAGTATTTAAAACCAGAAGCATTAAAATTATTGGTCATTGGTGGTTTAGCATATACAATAGGCGCATTGTTTTATGCCTTAAAAAGAGTAAGATACACTCATGCTATTTGGCATATATTTGTTTTGGTCGGTGCAGGATCACATTTCCTTGCAATCTATCTTTACGTCATTTAATTCATAGACACTCAAAATTCAGTGACCCTGATGGAGTGAATTTGGGTTGATCTCGTTGTTTTTTTAAGAAATTACGCCTTTTTTAAAAAGATTACGCTTTAAAGACTCGTTTTACTTTTAAAAGTGTAAGGTTCACCATGGCGTCATTATCTACTGCTACTCCAGAAATTCAAACAAATTCAAAGACTCGTGTGCTTTTCGCAAGTCTTGTGGGTACAACAATCGAATTCTTCGATTTTTATATCTATGCAACTGCTGCAGTCCTCATTTTTCCGCATTTGTTCTTCCCTGCAAGTACAGATCCGATGACGGCAACAATTCAATCACTCGCAACATTTGCCATCGCATTTATTGCCCGCCCTATTGGCGCAGCAATCTTTGGTCACTTAGGTGATCGTATTGGTCGTAAAGCAACCCTCGTCGCGGCTTTATTGACCATGGGTGTTTCAACAGTGTGTATTGGTCTACTTCCAACCTATGCACAGATTGGTATCGTTGCACCGCTATTACTTGCACTTTGTCGTTTAGGTCAAGGCTTAGGTCTTGGTGGTGAATGGTCTGGCGCAGTCCTGCTTGCAACCGAAAATGCACCTGAAGGCAAACGTGCTTGGTATGGGATGTTCCCACAACTGGGCGCACCGATCGGTTTTATCTTGGCAACGGGTTCATTCCTTGGTCTTGGCGCATTGATGTCTGAAGCAGACTTTATGCAATGGGGCTGGCGTATTCCATTCCTTGCAAGTGCTGCATTGGTGATTGTGGGTTTATATATTCGCTTAAAATTGCATGAAACCCCAGCGTTCCAAAAAGTATTAGACAAACAAAAAGAAGTTAATGTTCCATTTAAAGAAGTTGTGACCAAACATTATAAAATGCTCTTCCTCGGCACAATTGCTGCTGTGTGTACATTCGTGGTGTTCTATCTCACAACAGTATTTGCACTCAACTGGGGAACCAAACAACTGGGTTACTCACGTGCAGAATTCTTAGAGATGCAACTGGTCGCAACACTGTGTTTTGCTGCGTTTATTCCGCTTTCTGCTGTATTTGCTGAGAAGTTTGGGCGTAAAGCAACCTCTATTGGGGTATGTATTGCCTCTGCACTTTTTGGTTTAGTATTTGCTAGCATGCTTGAGTCTGGCAGTACCGTGATTGTATTCTTGTTCTTATGTGTAGGTTTAGCATTGATGGGAATGACATACGGTCCAATTGGTACAGTCTTGTCTGAGATTTTCCCAATTTCTGTACGTTATACAGGCTCTGCATTAACCTTTAACTTGGCAGGTATTTTAGGCGCATCTTTTGCACCTCTGATCGCAACTGAACTTGCAACCAAATATGGCTTACAAGCGGTGGGTTACTACTTGACAGCAGCATCCATTCTTTCACTGTTAGCATTCTTGGCCATTCGTGAAACAAAACATGATGATGTTAACAACCAAGTTTAATCACCCTATCAATGATCAAAGCCTGCAATTTTGCAGGCTTTTTTGATTTAGCGAAATGCTAAAACTCAGGCTCAGATACAATCTCAACCAGTAGATTATTAAAAGGCTGCATAAAAGACAAATAGCTTGCATGTAATGCCATACGCGCTAAATCGGTGTTAAACGGCGTAGGATGGTAAAGCTTATCGCGCATAATCGGATGCCCAATATGTTGCATATGCACCCGTAATTGATGAGAACGTCCTGTAATCGGTGTAAGTAGTACTCGACTTACATCCTTTTCAGCATCATAGCTTACAGATTCAAATAAAGTTTGAGCGGGTTTGCCTAACTCAAAATGCACGATCTGGCGTGGACGATTTTCCCAATCGGTAATCAAAGGCACATCCACACGACCATTGCTATTGATTTGCCCTTGCACCAAAGCAATATAATTTTTTTTAACAGTTCTCGCTTGAAACATTTTACTTGCTGCAACTTCCGCATCACGATGTTTGGCGAACAACAGAATGCCCGAGGTTGCCATATCCAAACGATGGGTAATTTTGGCATTTGGATATATTGCCAATACTCGAAAATAAGCGCTGTCATGATGTTCAGGCAAACGCCCCGGAACTGAAAGTAACCCTGCGGGTTTATTGATGGCAACAAAGTCATTATCTTCAAAAATAATGTCAAGTGGATCTAAAGGAGGCTGATAAACAAAGCCATCATCAATCGGCATGTGGATCGTATATTGAGAAGAATTGCCGAAAAATAGCAATAGACTAAAAAGCTGTCAAGCATGTATATGCTTTATTATTTTCCGCAATCAAAAAACTCCAATACACGAGAATATTGAAGTTTTTAAGTCACTATACAATGCACTTGATCTGATCAATCAAGCCTGAATATTCAATACCAACTGACGTTTCTTTACCTGTTGTCCAACTTGCCCAATAATCTCATTAACGACCCCATCAACATCAGACTTAATCTGTTGCTGAATCTTCATCGCTTCTAAAATCAACAAAGTTTGACCTTTAGTCACCGTATCACCCGCATTTACCAAGATATTGATAATCGCACCATCCATTGGTGCACGAATGTTACCATCGCCTGCGACATCGGAAGTTTCAGGTGCTGCATAGGTGGTATTTTCAATGCTGATATTGCCATTTACCGCATCTAAATACAGCTGATTTCCATCTAAGACATAGTCAATCGAACGGCGTACACCATCCACCTCATAAATGAATTTTTCTGCTTGCTGTTCGACAATGCTGATCCCAAGTGTCTGCCCACAAATTTCAACGCTCACTTGGTTTTGATCACGTTTCACCAAAAGCTGTAATAACTGATCATCATGCTTGAGTTTTAAAGGTAAAGATAACGCAATTCCGGTATTCCAACTGCTTTGACTGGAAGCATTGGTCAACAGTGCCGCAGCAATAGCTAGGTGTTCTAAGCCCAAAGCTTGTTTATGTAAGCTGCCATCTGTTTGGAAATGTTCTTGAATAAAGGCAGTATTGGTGTCTCCTTTAACAATAATAGGGTGTCTTAATAAATTCACTAAAAACTGCTTATTACTATTCACCCCCAACAATACACAATCATCTACAGCACGCGCCAAGAGCCGAATGGCATCCTGACGGGTTTGACCATATGCAATGACTTTTGCCACCATTGGGTCGTAAAACGGACTAATTTCATCCTGTTGCAACAAACCATGATCAATTCGAACATTGGGTAAATCAGCAGCTTGCCAGCGCTGTATTTGACCAGTCTGTGGCAAGAAATCTTGGCGGGGGTCTTCTGCATATAAGCGAACTTCTATTGCATGTCCTGACAAGGTCAATTCAGACTGTTGTAAGGGCAAGGTTTCACCATTGGCCACACGCAGTTGCCATTCCACCAAATCTAACCCTGTGATCAGTTCCGTTACTGGATGCTCGACTTGCAAACGTGTATTCATTTCGAGGAAATAAAACTCACCTGATTGATCCAATAAAAACTCCACCGTTCCTGCACCGACATAATCACATGATTTCGCTGCTGCAACAGCAGCCTCACCCATTTGTTGGCGTAAGCTTTCAGTCATCACTGGACACGGGGCTTCCTCAACCACTTTTTGATGACGACGCTGAATCGAACAATCACGCTCAAATAAATACACATAATTGCCATGGGTATCGCCAAACACCTGTATCTCAACATGGCGTGGAGCAATCACAGCTTTTTCAAGAATCAGCTCACCTGAACCAAAGGCATTTTCTGCTTCAGAACGCGCTGTTTTTAAGGCTTCAACAATATCAGCAGATTGCTGTACCAGACGCATACCGCGCCCACCACCACCTGCTGAAGCTTTGACCATCAGTGGATAACCAATTTTATTGGCTTGTTGTTCTAAATACTCTATATCTTGCTGATCACCTTCATAGCCCGGCACACATGGTACACCCGCCTGAATCATGGCAATTTTTGACAGTCGTTTACTGCCCATCAATTCAATTGCTGGTGCAGGGGGGCCAATAAAGGTAATTCCATTTTTCTTACAAGCTGCTGCAAAATCGGTATTTTCAGAAAGGAAGCCATAACCGGGATGAACAGCATCAGCTCCCGTTTTTTTACATGCATCGATAATATTCTGAATAGATAAATAAGACGCTGAAACTTTTGAAGCACCAATATATACAGCCTCATCTGCAAGCTGTACATGACGCGCATGACGATCTGCATCTGAATAGACAGCCACGGTCTGATAGCCCATTGCTTTTGCTGTTTTCATCACGCGAACAGCAATTTCACCACGATTCGCCACCAATATTTTTGAAAATGCCATTCTCGTTTTCCCTATTTTTAGTTTTATATTCACTTGATTATCTTGGTTGAATCACACCGATCCCAATCAAGATCACTGATCAGCAGTATCACACTTATGCATCAAACCAATTTGGATGACGCTTTTGGATAAAGGCCATTGTGCCTTCTATACCTTCTTCCCCCCCCACAGCATTGGCAAATTGCTGTGCGGCATCATCCAATAAAGGCGTCAAAGCTTCATTTAAAGTACGGTGCAATAGAGCTTTAGTTACACGAGATGCTTGTGGGGCAGTACGTTTAATCTGCTGAATGGTTTCGATCAATAAAACTTCCAGTGCTTTTTCATTCTCAACCACTTCATGTACAACACCAACCTTCAATGCGGTATGCCCCTCAAAACGTGCACCAAGTAAAGCCAAACGACGCGCTTGAGTTAAGCCAATTCGCTTTACCACAAATGGGGCAATCTGGGCGGGAATAACCCCTAATCCTGTTTCAGGTAAACCAAATTTGGCATCGGCAAGACTAATTGCAATATCTGAAACACATGCCAAGCCAAAACCACCACCCAACACCGCACCTTCTAAAACCGCGACAACAGTTTGTGGTACTTGATCCACTTGCTCCAGCATATGTCCAAATTGACGATTGAAATCAACATAAGGCTGATTAGAACCAATATTGATGGCCTCACCACGCAGTTGAGCCATATCTTTAATGTCACCACCTGCACAGAAATGTCCATCTTTGCCACGTAAAATGACTGCACGAATGGAGATATCATCTTGGATCGTTTTAAACACTTGTTGAATCGCTTTGACCATATTCAAACTCATTGCATTGCGACTCTCAGGTCGGTTGAGCCATAAGGTTAAAATACTGCCTTCTTGCTCAAGCTCAATGCTGCGATCAAACTGTTGTGTTGTCAGAGATTGCGAAAGTGCCATATTTATTCTCCTTGTTATTTACGCTTAGATGGAAGAATGTCCATCAACTTACAAATAATTCCAAGCATAATTTCATCTGCACCACCCCCAATCGAACCTAAACGACCATCACGATACAGCTGAGAAGCGGGGTTATCCCACATAAAACCATTTCCACCCCAAAACTGTAAGCAACTGTCTGCAACTTCTCTAGTTAAACGACCTGCTTTAAGTTTTGCCATAGAGGCAATTTCTGTTGCATTTCCACCGTCAATGTGAATTTCACAAGCACGATAGGTTAAGGCACGTAAAGCTTCCACTTCGGTCATCAACTCAGCAAAACGGAAATGTACATATTGGTTATTAATCAACGGTTGTCCAAAGGTGCTTCGTTCTTTGGTATATTGAATGGTTTGTTGAATCACATTTTCCAAACCACCAATTGCATTGGCAGCCGCCCACATTCGTTCTTCTTGGAACTGCATCATTTGCATCATAAAGCCCATACCTTCTGTACCCACCAAGTAGCGTTGTGGTACACGAACATTGTCAAAATAGACTTCTGCTGTCGTGGTTGAACGCATTCCCAATTTATTAAGTGGTTCAGAGAAAGAGATGCCAGCGGATTTTGCCGGAACAATAATCATAGACTTATTGACATGCGGTTTATCATCAGAGGTATTGGCCAATAAGCAAAAAAAGTCAGCTTGAAGTGAATTGGTAATCCACATTTTGCTGCCATTAATCACATAATCATCACCCTGTTTTTTTGCGGTTGTTTTGATGGCTGCGACATCTGATCCTGCATGTACTTCCGATACAGCAATCGAAGCAACATATTCACCCGCAATTGCAGGTGTTAAAAATTCATCTCGTAATTCTTGACTACCAAAGCGGGCCAAAGCTGGTGTTGCCATATCCGTTTGCACACCAATCGCCAAAGGTACTCCACCACAGGCGGCCCGTCCTAACTCTTCTGCAACCACAAGGTTATAAGAATAATCTAAGCCTAATCCGCCATTTTCTTCAGGCTTACAAATCCCCAGCAAACCTAAATCCGACAGTTTTTTAAACACATCATGAATAGGAAATCGCCCTTCAGCTTCCCATGTCGGAATATAAGGATTGAGTTCAGTCTCAACAAACTGACGTGTAGTACGGCGTAGTGCTTCATGCTCTGTGGTAAATTTCATTGTTTTTTTCCTTAAATTTAATCTTCTCTCACTCGCTTTAATAAAGCGGAGAACACCTCACTTTTAAAAGATGAGGAATAATGAGTTTCGCAAGGGTGAGTACTTTTAAAGCCTCGATACACCAAATCGTATTGGATTTAGTTTGCGATGTTCTGCTTCATAAATTGTTTCTAATAAGAAGATCAGGACTTTGCGTGTATCACGCGGGTCGATAATTCCATCATCATGCAACATGGCCGTATTAAATAAGGCGGTTGACTGCTGTTCTAATTTTGCTGCTGTACTTTGCTCTAAGAAATCCAGCATCTGCTGGTTAGGTTCCATCCCTGAAGCTTTTTGCTTTCCTTCTGCCACGATACGTAATACCTTGCCTGCCTGAGCTGAACCCATTACCGCCACATGCGAGTTTGGCCATGCAAAAATAAATTGCGGTGATAATGGACGTCCACACATGGCGTAATTACCCGCACCATAGGAACCCGCTACAACGATAGAAATTTTCGGCACAGTGGTATTGGCAACGGCCTGAATCAATTTCGAACCATGCTTAATAATGCCGTTCTGTTCAGCATCAGTTCCGACCATAAAGCCTGTGGTGTTATGTAAAAAAAGTAATGGGCGTTTGGTCTGTTCACAGAGGTGAATGAACTGTGTAGCTTTGGTGGCGCCTTGTGGGGTAATCGGTCCGTTGTTGGTGATAATTCCGATATGTAATCCACCAATTTTTGCCCAGCCACACACGGTCAATGCATCATATTCTTGTTTTACTTCAAAGAATTCAGAGTCATCAACAATTCGTGCAATCACATCTTTCATGTCAAAAGGCTGCTTCGGACTTGCAGGAATGATCCCTAACAGCTCCTCGGCAGGATAACGTGGCTCTTTATAGCTTAAGTTTAACTTTTGAGTTTGCTCTTTCCAGTTAAGATGCTCAAAAACCTCACGGGCAATACGAATCCCATCAGCATCATTCTCGGCTAAGAATTCGGCTGTTCCAGCAACCTGTGCATGCATCTCTGCACCACCGAGTTCCTCTGCTGTTGCCACTTCTCCGGTTGCCGCCAAAAGTAAAGGTGGCCCTGCGAGTAACATCTCAGTTTGCTTACGAACTGCAATCACATAATCAGATAGACCCGGTTGATACGCTCCACCCGCTGTTGCATTGCCATGTACCACAGAGACTTGGGGTAAACCTGCGGCAGACAGTCGTGCCTGATTGGCAAAGGTCATTCCACCATAAGTAAATACTTCAGCTGCGTAATTTAAGTTGGCACCCCCACTTTCAGTGAGAGTCAACATCGGTAATTTTTGTTCAAAAGCAATCGCCTGCAAACGTAAGGTTTTTTGTACCCCCATCGGTGACATTGTTCCGCCTTTGATTGCACTGTTACTTGCTGAAATCAGACAACGAACACCGCTGACAAAACCGATCCCTGAAATAATCCCACCACCTGCATCTGACCCATCTTTATCATCATGCATGGCATAACCCACCAAGCCACACAGTTCTACAAATGGTGAATCAGGATCAAGAGCTAAACGGATACGTTCATGCGGTAAAATTTTACCTTTCTTGTCAAACTTAGGTTTGGCTGCATAAGATTTTTCAATATTCTTATTTTGTACTGCACGCACTTCGGCAATTTGAGCAAGTAATGCCTGCTTGTTCTGTTCAAATTGCTCACTACCAACTGTAATTTCGGATTGGAGAACAGTCATGAGTTTTCTCCTGTCTGTTGGTTATTGGTTTGATCACTCAATTGTTGTTTTAATACATCTGGAATAAAGGCACGATGGAAGCCATTAAACGACTCACTATTTGAAGCATCTGCCAATGGGTACATTCGAGTACCTAAGGATGCAGCACCATCAATACGAATCGTCATGCCAGAAATAAAACCTGCGGCTTCTGAAAGTAAATAACAAATGGCAGAAGAAATTTCAGATTCCGTGCCCATCCGTTTCAATGGCACATTTCCCGCCAAACTTGGGATAATAAATTTGGCAAAATCACCGGTATAATTATCCATTCCTGAAGAAACAACCCAGCCAGGTGCAACACAATTAACACGTACGCCAGAACGTCCCCACTCCACCGCTGCTGTTTTGGTTAAATTATCTACCCCAGCACGGGCTGCACCAGAGTGTCCCATCCCCGGCATGCCACCCCACATATCAGCTGCCATATTGACAATACTGCCACCATGTTTTGCCATCCATTGGTTATAGGCTTCTTTCATTAAATAGAAGGTCGAATGCAGGTTGTTCCGCACCACTGCATCAAAACCATTGGCAGAAATCCCTTCTAAATTTGAGGGAAACTGACCGCCAGCATTATTGACAAGGCCATCGAGTCTGCCAAATTTTTCAATCACTTCAGCAATCATCTCTTTCACGTTTTGTTCTTCGCGATTATCACAAACGATAAAATGAACTTTGCCACCATCTTCGATGATTTCTTTGCTGACATTTTCCAGCTTTTCAATTTTCCGCCCTGTAATCACCACTTGAGCCCCTAAAGCAGCCAGTTCATGAGCAGTACAGCGTCCTATACCCGAACCACCACCGGTCACAATGATGACGTGGCCCTGAAAAGCATCCGATCTAAATATTGAGTGATAATGCATTTTTATATCCAAATTGTTGTCGTTTAACTTGCTTAAATACCACTCCAAGCTCCCTTTTAAAAAGCGACGAATTTCCCCTACTTTCTTAAAGAAGGATTAGAGGGACTTTAAACTCGCTGGAATTTTGACTGACATATCTAAAAGCTGCTGTGCAAAAGCTTTACCTTGTGGATCAATACGTAAACTGGCAATTCCTCCACCACCTAATGCGTTTTCCAGCATAAAATTTAAGGCATTAAATCCCGTGATTTCATAACGAATCACTTTAGACTTTTCAGGGTCTAAAACATGCTGCATATATTCTTTGACCTTTTCTTCAGTCAAATTGGCGCGAATCCAGGGTAGATATTCAGGCTGACGTGCGATCACTCCAATATTACTGTGATTGCCTTTATCACCGCTCCGAGCATGGGCAATTTCAACTAAAGGAACTTCAATCTCCTGCCCCGTAAATTGAGCAACCTCACCTACTGCAACAGCATCAAAAGATTGATCTGAGCAACCTGATGGAATCTGTATATTTTGACGCTGACCATTAATATCAATCGCAACACTTAGTTTTGATTTATCCACTAAAAATGAGAACAACTTAATCACAGGGGAAGCTTTGGGACGCCCCCCAACAATTCCAGCCAATGCAGGTGCCATTCCGGTAGATGCTTGGGCAATTTCAGAAGCAAAGAACATACATGCTTCTTTAAACATGTGCTTTACAGCGATTTTGACAACTACTTCTCGACTATTAATCTGCTGCGCATTTGCGCCATAGGTACTTTCAATACCCAATATTTCAACTGATTTTTCTGAGAATGGCGGAACTGAACGTAATGCTAAAACACGCTCACACTTATTTAATATCGCATCTGCAATAACTTGGGCTTTTTCAGGGGCTTCGCGTCCTGCAATCAGGAAGCTCACCAAAACACGATAACCATCGGGATAGGTTGCACTGACTTTATATTGTTGTGTCGGTGCTCTACCTTTTGCACCAGTCACTAAAACTCGATCCTCACCCACTTGTTCTAATTTCACTTGGCTGAAGTCAGCAGTAACATCGGGCAGTAAATACGCTTGCGGATTGCCAATTTCATAGACAACTTGTTCAGCAACAGTTGCAACCGAAACCAGTCCACCGGTTCCTTTGGGTTTAGTTACAATAAATGATGCATCTGCTTTCACCTCAACAATTGGAAACCCCATATTGTCAAAGCCTTGTACTAAGCGCCAATCCGTGAAATTGCCACCGGTACATTGTGCACCACACTCAATGATATGCCCTGCTAAAGAACCTTGGGATAGCTTGTCATAATCCTCTAAGGACCATTGATATTCATGCAACAAAGGTGCAAGCACCACAGCTGAATCCACCACTCGCCCAGTGATGACAATATCTGCACCTTGATCAAGTGCGTCTCGAATTGGAACAGCTCCTAAGTAAGCGTTACAACTGGCCAATTGGCTGGGTAAATCTTCGCCACTAAACATTTCTTTAATATTTTGTGTTTTTAATTCGGCTTGTTGTGGCAATAGGTCATCTCCTAATACCACTGCAATTTTTAAATCCAATCCTTGTGCTGCAAGCACTTTCTGTAAGGCATCACGACATGCCAATGGATTTACACCACCAGCATTGCTAATCACTTTTATTTTTTTATCACTGATTTTTTTAAGCAGCGGTGTCATCACCCGACTGACAAAATCCAAAGCATAACCATGTTCTGGATTGGTCATCATCGCTTTTGCCATGATAGACATGGTAATTTCTGAAAGGTAATCAAAAACCAAATAATTGATGTCAGACAAATGTACCAACTGAAATGCTGCAGTATTGGTGTCCCCCCAGAAACCTGAAGCACATCCAATTTTTACAATACGCTGATCTTCCATTTTCACACCTATCTTGTTTTCATTGTTCTGAATAAAATTTATACCCCAATCTACCAAGCAAGCGCTTGGTTTGTAAAGAGCAAAATGTTATCCTGAATTGGCAAATGTGTTAAAACGCGTTTCTAACAATGAATAATTTGCTTAACTTTATGGAAAAAATGATCCGATGATTGCTCACTCAATCGATGATATCCAACCAATCGCATGTTTTGATGACAGCCCTAAAGGTCGTTTATTACTTGGTGCTGCCTATTTATTTCATAAGCAAGGTTATGCCAAAACCACAGTTCGTGAGTTAGCAAATTTTATTGGAATTCAATCAGGTAGTTTGTTTCATCATTTTAAAAGCAAGGATGATATTCTTGCCCATGTCATGCATGAAACCATTATTTACAATCATGCCCGTATGCTTGATGCGATCCAAAAATCGGATGATGCTGAACAACAGTTAAAACACTTAATCAAAGCTGAGTTAATTTCGATTACGGGAGATACGGGTTCAGCCATGGCTGTTTTAGTTTATGAATGGTTTGCATTGTCAAAACAACGGCAAGAAGAACTCCTTAAACTGCGAAATGATTATGAGGACATCTGGTTCGCTGTGATTGAAAAATTACGTGACCTCGGTAAAGTTCAGCATGATGCTTTTATTTGGCGCCGTTTGCTGGGCGGTGCGATTGCTTGGACCGTCACTTGGTATAATCCCAATGGTAAAATGAGCTTAGATGAACTGACTGAAATCGTTTTGGAAATGGCTTTGAAATGAGCACAGTTTATCTTCGCAAGCCCAACATTTCAGATCTTGAAGAAATCGAAAAGGCCTATAAAAAAAGCCAAATACTTCATCATCCTTGGACATATCCTCCTAATGATTTTCAACATTACCTACAACAAGAAGGCAGATATTTCCTTTGTCTGACTGAAACCCATCAAATTATAGGTACCTTTAACATTTCCAATATCATTCGCGGTTATTTTCATTCTGCTTATTTAGGTTATGAGGTTTTTGAGCCTTTTCAAGGACATGGCTACATGCGTTTAGGCATCAATTTATTGTTGAATGAAGCATTCCATGTTTTAAATTTGCATCGTTTAGAGGCAAATATACAACCTGAGAATACTGCTTCCATTCGCCTTGTTGCGGGTGCTGGCTTTATTCAGGAAGGCTTTTCTCGACAATATTTGCGGATTGGTGGTCAGCAATGGATGGATCATCAACGTTGGGCGATAATTAATGAGGATTGGGCCGAAGATTGACAAGCAATGGTTAATTTCTCAGCTTCACTTGTTCTAAGTTCTATAGAACCAAAATAACTTAACATTTGCTTGCATGATAAAACAGACAGAAATAATTTATAAAATATACCCTCAACGGTACATTATAGCTTCGGCAATTAACGCATTAGCTCAACGTCTCAATTTACCCACTGATCCTTATATGCAAGATTGGCAATACGAAGTAGCAGATCCCAGTCGTATTGATGAATTTATGCATGCTTATCTTTCAAATGAACTTAACGATGACGAAAAATTTGCACTTATGGAAACACTTTTACAATCGTTTGAGGAATCATCGAAAATACTAGGCTCAGATCGACAATGGATGACGATTCTTCAAATTTTACAAGACAATCTAGACATTCATGCAACGATCATTTGTTATTGGGCATGTGGAAATTCAGCTTACAATCTTTGTTGGAGAATAACGCCATATCTACGTAAAATTAAACTTCGGAATCATTTAAAAATCACACAATAAGAGCAGCATTAGATTTAGGCATTGAGTTGTTCTAAAAGTGAAAACTTTTGAGAAGTTACAACAATTTTTCTCAACTTTAAGTACCTTGATCTTCCCGCTCAAGCAAAAAAACTATCTTCAAACTCAAACACAGCCTCTTGCATAATTTTCCAAGGATTATTTAAAGGTAATAGCAAAACACCATTACCAAAGTGTTTAACCACAACTGCTTTGCCCTTAAAATGAAATGCCGTAGGTAAAAGAACGGCCTGACTCTGTCCTGATTGAAAAGTCTTTGTTACTTTCATAAGAACTCCTTAAGTTGATAATAACCAATAGGTCTATAGCGCACCTATGGTTATTTTTTACAGAAAGCAGCATTGTAAGCTTTTATCACTTAAAAATGCCTCATTAAAACCCCAACTGCTTACTAATCAAATCTTTCATGATTTCCTCAGCACCACCACCAATCATATTTACTTTGACTTCACGATAAATACGCTCAGATTTAGTCCCTCGCATAAAGCCCATCCCCCCCAAGGTTTGCACTGCAGCATCTGCACAGAACTGCATAGTTTGGGTTGCGACATTTTTTGACATACAAATTTGGGCAATTAAATCACTGCCCTGTAGGTCAACTTGCCCCATACGATAAGCAGTATCTTCCAATAATGCGCGTGTTGAGGTTAAACGCGTCGCCATATCAACTAACTTATGACGTACTACTTGATGATCAACTAAGCGTTTTCCAAAAGTCTTACGCGCTTTAGACCATTCTAAAGCCTCTTGATAACAGACCAAGGCATAACCATAGGCCATAGAAGCCAACCAAAAGCGTTCCATATTGAAGTTTTTCATAATGACCTTAAACCCAGCATTTTCTTCACCAAGAAGATTTTCGACAGGAACTTTGACTTGGTCAAAATGCAAATGAGCAGTATCCGATGCCCACCAGCCCATTTTTTTTAAAGGCGATTTAGTAATGCCAGAACTGTGTGCATCAACCAATAACATCGAAATACCATTTGCACCTTTATTTTCAGGATCGGTTCTCACTGCAACCGTATAATAATCTGCGCGCATACCTGAAGTAATAAAGGTTTTTTCACCACTCACCAAATAAAAATCACCTTCGCGGATTGCTTTGGTTTGTAGTGCAGCAACATCAGAACCGCCGCTTGGTTCGGTAATCGCAAGTGCAGAAATTTTTTCACCTGAAATAATTTGTGGCATCACCTTGTCACGAATATGTGGCTGGGCAAAATGATGAATGGGAGGTGTACCTATGGTATGAATCATCAAAGAAATATGTACACCACCAGAGCCAGCTTTGGCTGTTTCAACAGCTGCTAAGAACACATGAAATGCATCTGCATCTGAGATTCCCCCGTGCTCATCATCAAAGCCTAAACCCAATAGACCAATTGCAGCAGCCTTTTGATAAAGCGCACGAGGAAAAGTTTCAGCCTCATCCCATTCATTCACAAAAGGAGAAATCTCTTTTTCAACAAATTTCTTCACACTGTCTGCAAATACACGATGCTCAGCGGTGTAGTAAATCGGGTTATTTAAATGATCCATATCTTGTTGTTCCCTGCTTATTTTTATTGCGATTTATTGTATACAGTTCTAGTTTAATCCATTCTCGATATTCTAATAGCCCAATTGACGACTCGCGAGGTCTTTCATAATTTCTTCTGCCCCACCACCAATCATATTGACTTTAACATCACGGTAAATCCGTTCAGACTTGGTACCTCGCATAAAGCCCATGCCCCCTAAAGTTTGTACAGCTGCATCTGCACAAAACTGCATAGTTTGAGTGGCCACATTTTTAAGCATACAGATTTGTGCAATTAACTCATTGCCCTGCATTTCAGGCTTCCCTAAGCGATAAGCAGTATCCTCCAACAAAGCAAGTGTTGTGGTTAAGCGAGTCGCCATATCAACTAATTTATGCCGAACCACTTGATGATCAACTAAACGTTTACCAAAGGTTTTTCGTTCTCGTGCCCATTCCAATGCTTCTTCATAACAGGTTAATGCAAAACCATAACTACTGGCAGCAAGGAAAAAACGCTCCATATTGAAGTTATTCATAATCACAAGGAAACCCATATTTTCTGCCCCCAACAAATTGCTTGCAGGAACACGAACCTGATCAAAATGGAGATGAGCCGTATCCGAAGCCCACCATCCCATTTTATCGAGTTTTGATTTGCTTATGCCGTCACTATGTGCATCAATCAATAACATCGAGATACCATTCGGGCCTTTAGCATCAGGATCTGTACGTACCGCAACGGTATAATAATCCGCACGAATGCCCGATGTAATAAAGGTTTTTTCACCACTAACAATATAGTCTTGACCATCCCTTACAGCTTTGGTTTTAAGTGCTGCCACATCAGAACCACCAGTAGGTTCAGTAATCGCCAACGCTGAAACTTTTTCACCTGCCAAGATTTGAGTCAGTACAGTTTGTTTAATCTCATCTGAAGCAAAATGGTTGATTGGAGGTGCGCCAATCGAATGTGACAATAAGGAAGCACATAGACCACCTGAACCTGTTTTGGCTAACTCAATCGAAGACAACAACACATGAAAAGCATCGGTTTCTGGAATTCCCCCATAGTTTTCGTCAAAACCTATCCCCAATAAGCCAATATCTGCGGCTTTTTTATAAAGTTCTTTTGGAAAGGTTTCTGCCTCTTCCCATTGATTAATATGTGGCATTAATTCTTTTTGAACAAACTTTCGAATGGAATCTGCAAATGCAAAATGCTGATCTGTATAGTAAATTGGATTATGCTTCATCTTGATTTGCTTCCCAGCATTATTTTGAAAAACTTATACTGACAGATTTTATTTAATTTAAAGTTGCAGAAACGATCAATTTGTATTTAAAAACATGTCATTTTTGATCAAAACTCCTATATTAATTTCAGATTCATGCTCAAAAATCCGTTACACTGTTAGTAATTTCCTTTTAATTTTTAGCTCTATAAATAATGGCGACATTGAATCAATTTTTATCACGTTTTAACCCTGCAACCATTCAAAGAAGCTTGAGTTATGTCAAAAAAATTGATCTAAAATCCTTAGAGGTCTACCCTGATCGGGATAATTTAGTCATCGAAGCTCAAATTCAGGGAACGGATTATTATGAAACGGCTGTTATCTATAATCCTTTAACAAATAAAATTGTGGATACTGACTGTAGTTGCCCTGTTGGTTACGATTGTAAGCATTCGGCTGCACTTGCACGTTATTTTTATGATCAACAACTTTCCAACCCAGCTGCTCGTCAAAAACTAAACCCATTAGACCAAGCTCAAACCACAACAAATAGCTCTACCCACACCACGGCAAAAGCTTGGCTCGCTCAATTTAAACAACAATTGGCACAAGTTCAACGTACTGAAACGCCAGTACAGCACCAACTTATTTATATTTTCCAACCAAAAAATAACAGCGCCAAATTACAACTGAGTGTTTTTAAAGTTCGGCGTAACAAAGATGGAAAAATTAGAGATACT
>Ga0256790_1000220_pt1 | contig 19732 bp, 12 predicted proteins | sample MC6MC0941MT_FD_190206 | JGI IMG/M metagenome (GOLD analysis project Ga0256790, IMG submission 190206) | Metatranscriptome of enriched soil aggregate microbial communities from Iowa State University, Ames, United States - MC6-MC0941-MT... | ecosystem: Environmental > Terrestrial > Soil >... | reverse complement strand
TGTTTTTCTCTTCTTAAACTACTGTTTTTAATTGTTAAACGAAATTACTGCTTTATTCCAAAACCGCAAACGTTTGTTGTTTTTTCTACTTATCTATTTTGTGGTCGGCTACTCTTCCTTTTCATTAAAATTCTTTGTTCGTACAATACGTTCACTTCCTTTTTCTCCATAGTTTACTGTGTATTCTTCCAACATTCCATTTTCATATAATTCGGTTGTCCAATTACTTACACTGGCTTCACTACTTCCAATAAATCGAGCAGTTTTTTCTCTTTCTACAAAATATCCCTTTTCCGTATCTCTATATCTATTGTACTCCCCCCAAAGTAACATTGCTCCAATATTTAATTTCTTACTGTATACTTCAAATGGTAAAATAATTTCTTCCGTTGTTTTCTCTACTTTTTGTAGTTGGTCTACTATTGTTTTAACTACTTCAAAACCTCCTTTTGCTTTTTGTATCAATTGGTTTTCTACCAAAGTCTTATTGCTTTTACTTACCATATTGGGGTGTAAGTGCAATATTTCTCCCATTTTCTTTTGGGTTATTGCTGTTATTCCCATCTTTTTAAAGTACGCATAATGCAGTCCAAACACTAATTTGTCACTATCTTTTAGTCCTTTACTTCCTAATATCGATGTCGGTATAACTAATCCAATTTCCTTTTTCATTTCCTACGGTTTTTCGATTTCCAAAACTACAAAAAACTTTGTCCTTTCCTAAAACAAAATCACCAATTTTTGATTTCATTATCACTAATTTTTTACCGCTCCTCACCAATTTTAGTTTTCTAAATCACCGATTTTGGATTTCATTCTCACCAATTTTAGCCCCATATATAAATATTATATAATAACATAAATAAAAAGCAATATAAATAATAAGCGTAATTTCCTGACTACGTTTCACTTCGTCATCTTCTTTTTTATAAAAAAAGAATCAAAAAAAGCTGTCTGAGAACTGCGTTCTCGCAAAATTTAGTTGTATATAGTTTTCAAAGGTGTATGTAGTAAAGTTGGTAATCCTTTGAATAAATATTGTTATATCAATCAATCCAAAAAATCAATATAAATTGTGTTTGAATTAAATTGTATATAATTATTGTAGCATCGTTTTTGTTTGATTGTATCAATTATAATCATTCAATCAATAAAATATTCATTTATATAATCAAACGTAAGTACAACTTTAAAATATCATCATTTCCAATTTCATTATTCAAACGATTAAAATCCTTTGAATAAAATAAAGTAATTTAATTACTCCGCTTCGCTCCGTCAATAAATTATCTTCATTTCAATCGTACAACATTAATTATCTTTCGTATAATCGATTGTTTTATCAAAATCAATAAAATATACATTAACATAAAAATTACTTTGTACAACTTCATTATTATTCAAAACGATAAATCCTTTTGAATAATCTTTCATTTAATGCTTCCACTTCGTTCCACCATTAAATTTTCCTTACTTCCTTACTTTTAAAAAAGTAACAAAATATCCTCTTCACAGCTTCGCTGTTCTTATTTTTTTATTATCATAAAAAACGCTTCCTTTTGAACAAAATAGTAGTTTTCCACTTCGTTCCAAACTCTATTTTCTTCCTTTATTTCTTCGTTTATAAATTTCCCAATATACGACTCCCATACGCTTTATGGCGTATGCTCCTCTATATTGCTGTATTTATAAACGTTATTTTAATTACGGTGTTTTTTACGGTTGTACCAACGGTATTAATTTTAACGACACTTTACACCAAACCAACTTTTAAATTAATTGTACGTTTTTAAAACACCGTACAACCAAATTTAAACAACTGTTATTATATAATTAAATGCACAAACACCCACTTTTATAGTATGTAGGTGTTGTACTGTTTGCTTTTGGTTTATAAATAATTTACTGTTGGTGTTGTTTGTAAAAGTTACTTTGGTGTACTTTACCACTTTAAAACACACTTACTTACTGCGTCCTTTGAAAAGTCGAAACTATTAAATGTGCAACAACAGTAAAGTGTTTTATAATAATACAGCCTCAATACGTGTGTAAAGAGGCTGTTGGTTTTAGACTTAAAGTTTACTCTTTGCAATATTAATTGCTTCTAAAAAACCATCTAAATCTAATAGTAATCCATTTACATTAATAAATTCAATTTCTAATTTGCTTTTTTCTGAATTTATTTCTGCTATAACTTTATTATCATACCATATTTCAGCAATTAAATTATCTCTATCACTATCGTCTGTTATTATTACTTTAAAATCTCTCATTATTCAAATTTCTCTAAAAGTCCAATAAATTTTTTACCATCTGCCGAAAATCTAACACCTTGTCCACCAGGAGTCATATATTCTATAACTTTTCCATGTTTAAAGTGATTTGTTGTATTAACTTTAACACCCGGGCTATTTATAATATTTATCAATACATTCTCTGCTTGAGAATTTACATCAGCTCTACTACCAACAGCTTTTGGGAAAGCAGTTCCTTCTCTATTTCCATGCTTCATTAAGGCTCTTCCAATACTACTATAGCCTCCTTTATCAGACATATTCGCAGCTTTTAGTAATTGGACTTCGCTCGGTAAATTACTAAATAAATTACTTAAGAACTTAAAAAAACGTGCGCCCCCCTCAATTAATGCTGCATCTCCCAACATAGCTCCTGCTGCATGTGCTCTATTACTGTACCGTCTTAAATCCATGCGTTCACCGTTTAAATAGTAAATTATTTTACCATCTTCGGTCATTGCAGAAGTTAAAACTTCATTATCCTCAATATAACTAAATTCCTTATTATCTACTGTTACAGTTTTTAAAGCTCCAACCATTGAAGCTGTATTCCTTGCCTGCTGATAATAGTTCTCCCAATCTTCTTTGGTTTTACAACTTTCACAATCATTGTCACTTGCGTTTAATTGGTTTACCAACATTCCGAAAACATCTTGTGCTGCTTGTCCACTAAAACTCCAACTCTGCATACCATCAGGATCAACAAAATATATCGGATTATTATACGCATAATTATACGGTGTCCATCTTCTTGAATTCTCTGCCAACGGATCCACATTCAACCAACGCCCAATTGCAGCATCGTAATTTCGTGCGCCAAAATCATATAAATCTAATCCTAATTCGTCGTTTAATTCTTTACCACCAAACTTATACTTCTCTGCTGCTTCACTGCGGTTACTGTTTACAACTTCGTTATAGCCTTTGTGCTTTAACCCAAACGGATAATAGTTGTTTTCTTCCAGTATCTCACTTGCAGGCTGTATCGTGCCGTTTCCGTTAACATCTGCATAGCTTAAGCGTATGTTTCCTAAATGATCTTTGTACTGATAAACGTAAAGATACGTATTATTTGTATTTCTTTTTACATACCCCTCTGCATGCGGAAAAAACTGCAATACATTGTTTTCATACTGGAAGCCATTCACGTAATCGGTAGTTACTAACGCACCACCATTCGGCTGCACTTTTTTACTTAAACGGGTACCTGCGGTATCGTAGGTGTATTTTATATTGCTTCCATTTGCAAAGGTTACTTGGTAGGGTAAATTTAAGTGGTTGTAGCTTATAGCGGTTATACCTTTGTTTTTGTCTTGGGTTATATTACCAAAGCTATCATAAACATAATCGTTGCCTACCTTGTTACCATCTTTAAAACCGTCGTTATTATTGGTAGCATCGGTTAAAGTTTGAAGCTGATTACCGGTGTAGGTATAGGTTAAATCGTCGGTCTGTACCGGTTGTCCGCTCACCAGTTCGCCGGTGCGGTTAAGGGTTAAAATATTTCCGTTTTTGTCGTAACTTACTATTTCGCGGTAGTCACCAAAACTTCCAAAACCATCTGCATGTATCGGATAGCCTGTATAAAATAAGCCAGACGCATTTGTTAATCGGTTTAAGGCGTCATATCTGTAACTGTACCCCCTTAATTGGTTATCAGTTTTGGTACGCGTGTACACACTGCTTATATTTCCGTTGTATAAAGGATCACTTGCAGGCGATGCATTATAATGTATCTTTTGGTTATAAAGTTTAATATCACTTCCTACAGCATTTTTATTTGCATTATTAATATCGGTCAACCAGCCACGTATATTATACTTGTAATTAACATTTTGCAGGTTACCTGTTGTACCGCCTACATTTTTTGTTATTAACACCCCCAGTTCATCATACACATTGGCAACAATGGTTTCAACCGATCCTGTACCAATTTGCTGGATTTGCTTTGTTAGGCGGTCTCGACGGTCGTAGGTATAGCTATCTGTTATGGTTAAAACAGATGCGCCTGCGTTTTGCTTTTGATAGGTAACTGTTTTAAGAGGTACACCTGTAAATGCCAGTTGGCTGTCTACCTGCGTATAACCACCTAAATGATTTCCTGTATAACTGCGTATGACACGGTACTTGTTATCATACAAATTAAATGACAAGTTACCTGTCGTGCTTGCAGCTGTTGTTAATACACGTATCCACGAGCCTGTCAACTGTCCTTTTAAAATTGTATTTACCGTTTGGGTTTCTACATTAGCAAATGATGTTGGTGCTCCGGGAAAACTATAATCGTCGTAATAGTTAACGTTTAACAACTTAAAGCTTGTAGGGAAGCTTGTATTGGTGTAGCGTGTAGCAATGCCATCAATCGTATTATTACTAGCAGTTTTGTTTTCTACAGTAAAGGTATTTGCAGAAAGAGAGTTTCTTTGGGCACTTGTAAAAGTGCTTGCTGCATAGTACCCGGTATAAACACTTCTTCCAAAAGCATCATATTTGGTAATCAACCAGCCTCTACTTCCATCTCCAAAAGGATTGTATACAGGACCTGTCATTACCACACGGTCCATTTTATCATACACTATGTATTCCCAAGTTTTTTGTGGCAGCTTTTTTTCTACCAACCTCTTTTTAGCATCGTAATTGTATTGATAGCTCCATTGATCTAAATGGTTGCCTAAAACACTACCATTTGCCATTGGAGGTATTACAAATACAAGCAGATTCAACTTATTGTAAGCGTAATAAGTATCGTGTGGAATGCTGTTGTTGTAAGTACGCTTTAAAACCACATTACCCTGTGCGTCTTTAAATTCTTCCAAAGTATTGTTACTGCCGTCGCCCGCCTTCCAGTTTTCATTTTTCACAATGGTTTTAGTTAGTGTATTTGCCGGGTAAAAGCTGTTTTCTGTAATACTGTTTTTGTAAATACCATCGCTAAATGCTGTCGATACACTGTAACGCTTTACTTCATTTTGGTTGTTGAAGGCATACGAAGTACGGATGGTATTGCGTTGGTCTATTGTAACACCTTCGTCTTCATAAAAACGCAGACTCCAGTCAAAGCCTGGGAAACCAGTTTCTAAAACTCTTTGGCGGGGTGAGGCTTCCATACGTTTTTCAGAATAAGGGTTTGGTGTATCTTCGTATTTTGTTGTATTGTAAAAGGTTAATGTCTGGTCTTTACCATTTTCAACAAAATCGGATTTATAGGTGGTCGTTACAATCGGAAAAAATCCTCCGCTTGAGGTTGTTGTATATCCTGTACTTAGAAAAGGTAGATATTCTTTGGTCTGTCCTATGTTCTTTTCATATTCAATATGTGTAACAATATTCTTGTTATCATCTGTTGAACTGTTTTGGTCAACTATCTGAACAGGACGCCCTAAACCATCATAGTAAGTTGTTGATACAATATGTGTGTTGGTACCACCAACAATAGGAAATGTTCCAACAGAAGCGGTACGCCTTGTAGTTTCTTTTACGTAATTTTTTGTAGTTGTCTGTGAGTAACCTACTGTTACAGCAAACAATAAAACTGTTTTTAATATATTTTTCATATGCTGTTAGTTAGTAAAGCTGTACTGGTATTCTTTTAAGATATTACCCAAATTATCTTTAACAGTAGACAACCTGTTAAAAATATCGTAATGGTACGTTGTAGTTTTCCCATTTTCATCTGTAATACTTGACAATCCTACCATAGGTTTATAAGTATATGTCGTAACAAATGCGTTTGGAGTACTAAACCTTAATCCATTTAGATAGTCTTTTAGTATTTCTTCATCATAAACGCTGCCTGCCTGATTTGAATACGCAGTTGCCTGAACAATAATATTTTGAATATCCGGGTTTGCTGAAAAATCAGTATAAGTTACATTTACCAATTTTGCAATCAATTTTGTTTTATTGTATCCCCATATAAAGCAAGTTGAAGTACCATCTGGAGTGACAGAATTTACTAAATTCCCTTGTGCATCGTATTTATTAATATTACCGACAACTTCATATCCACTCATTTCAGGAGTTTTAAATTCTGATTTCGTGAGGTTTCCTGTCGTATCATGTGTATACTGTACCTGATCTGTTAAATTATTATTCACATAATTACGTACCTCCGTATTCACCATTTTACTACCCTTTTGACCATAATCAAATTCTGATTTTGTTACATCACCCAGATTATCCTCTGTTGTAGTAGAAATTATCTGGCGATTTGCTGTACTAAAAATATTAGAAATTGTTGATGTAGTAGAATCAGATCCTTCGTAACTTTTAGTCATAACCGTAGAAGACGAAATAAATGGCTTTGGAGTATGAGTTGCATAAGTCAAAATGACAGATGGCACATTATAAGTGTAATTATAATTACTTTCTGAAAGTAATTCATCTGATAAATTATAATTTTTTGATTCTTTTATATCCGTTCTTATTGATTGTTTCCAAGAATAGCTATTAGGAAAATCGTATTTTTCATATTTTTTGCCAACTCCTCGAATATTAGTTTTTACCTCACCATAAATGACATTAAAAGGAAGCATCTGAATATCATTACTGTATGTAAGCCTAACTCTGCCTGAACTGGTATTCGCCGTAGTCTGATCTGAATAATCAATTGTAATAAGTTTTTCTGCTGTTGCTTCCCCTGCAGGAGTATTAAGGATAGTTTGATTTACATTGTCATTAAAATAGGCAATCTTGGAAATACGGCTTCCTTCAACATATCTGAAATTGGAATAAGTGCTGTTATATTTAAGCCTGTAAACCCTAACAGACGAGGCTGCTATAGGTCCAGAAGAATATTTTAAAGTATATTTACCATTGTCCGATGCCGGCAGTATTACACTTGGTGATTCATGCCTGCAACGCTTTTCTTCTATATAATAATCACTCATGATCATAGGTACATGCTTGAGTGTACCAGAAACTGTATTATACAAACTCGGACTGGATGAGCCCAGATAGAAAACATAGACTTTATCTCCTTGATTTGCAGAAAACGTTAAATTATTGGTACCTGGCTGAAGAGGTAATGTTTCATATATATGGTTATCATAATTATGGTCTTGAAAATTCCCGGTTCCTGTACTGTGTGAAAACGTATTAGGCTCAAATTCGTAAACAACAGAACCTCCTGTTGGATACTTTATTTTTTGCAGAATATAAGAATCTGCTCTATAATCATCTTTACTTAAGTGTTGCTGACAATAGCCCGTTTTTGTTAGGAAACCATACCTGTCAACCACAACGTTTGTATTGTTTATGGAAGTGGAAGGTGTTTTATAATTAATCGTGGTATGCAGGAAATTTGGAGAGGTAGTATTATTATATTCTTTAATTCCACTTAATAATTTTTTTTGAAACATTAAACCATAAGACCCATCATTATAATTTTTAATATATGGAATATTTTGGACCTTAGGTTTTATGAAGTCAAAAGTAATTTTTTTTACTACGTTATTTTTAAGATCTTTAATCTCTAAACTGTTCGTAAAAGAGTCGGCAACGTTATGACCATTTGGTTGAATTGTGTTATTAAAATTAATAGTGCCCTGACCTATAACATTTATCTTTTTTAGAAACAGTTTTTGATATGCTTGATTCATTCCTAAACCATTTACCCATCCGTTTGCACTGTCTCCATTTAATATTCCAACCGAGTCATACTCATAACTAACAAGCAGTGTGTTTTCTTTATCATAAATTTCAGTAAGTTCTAGGTTTCTCCAAAATGCCTTTCCATCAGCAAATATTGCTCGAGAAATAAGTGAACCTGCACGCATCTGTGTACCTGTACCATCTCCTAATCCAGAGGGAGGAGCTAATGCATGCTCGCTATAGGTGGTAACAAGCTTACATTCATTTTTCAGATATAAATCCTGGTTAAGATACAGGGATTCTTGATAATTGTTTTGATTAACATTAGAGGGTGAAGAAAATTTATATTTATAACCATTTTTATCATATATAAATATAGTATTAACAACCTCCCAATTCGCAGGCTGGACAATCTCTATCTTGGCAAAATCACTCGACTCCAGTAATTGCGGTTTTAAGATTCCGTTGTCGTTATATATGGTAAACTTCCCACTAAGTCCCATAAAACTGAATGTATAGTGATCAGGGGTAAGTCTGTATTTTACAGTCACATTGTTCTGATAATATTCTTCGTCAGGAACATATGGTCCAATCCTTAAACGTCTTGCTGAAAAATTCCCTTCAAATATATTTTTTTCCCCACATCTAATTTCGCCTGTTAAATTTGTACTCAAAACGGAACGCTCGTTTCCGACTTCTCTGCTGATGGTTCCCATTACATTGAGTACCCAAGCATCACCAAATTGGTTTCCCATGTAAAATACATTAGAATTCCCCATTTGATCATAGTTTAAAGCTAATGGCAGCTCGAATCCTCTTGTATTTATGGTATACAGTGGTAATTGTGCATCTAAATTTCCTGTAGCACCAACAGTTGGAAACTCATATAGATCTACTACAGAAGTAAATTTGTAAGGATCAACTTCCTGCCCATATACATGTAGAGAAAGTATCAATACAATAGAAAGTAATATTTTTTTCATAACTATTTTTTAATGACTTTTACCGAGGTGTTTACCACATCGGTTTTAATATTGATAACATAGGTTCCGTGAGCATAACTGCTTAAATTAACCGCAACCATGTCGTACTTTAATTGCTCGGTATGCAGCAGTCTGCCGTTTAAATCGAAAACATTTACCACACCTTCTTTATACTCGTGATTAATTACAATTTGTGTAAATCCATCTGTAGGGTTAGGGAATGCTTCAATCTTGATTTCAGGTTGTTTTACTTCGTCTTTTGGTCCCAGTTTTACCACCCAGTAATCATCTCTGCCTTGTGCTGATGTTTTGTATTGTGCGTTCTTGCCTGTAGAATTCCCTGCAAACACTAATCCTCCGTCACGGGTAATGACTGTTTTTCGTAAAAGGTCGTCACCACTTGTCGACAATTCCTTATCCCAAACCTGTTCCCCTTTGTCGTTTACCTGTATGGAAACATAGCTCTTTTTGTTGGTCTTGGTATCTGTTTTATATCCTGAAAGTAAAAGGTTTTTATTAGGCATTACAGCTGTTGATGTTAAAAACTCGCTACCTTCCAAATCAAAAGTATATTGATTAGTTGGTTTAAAGCGGTTGTCGGTCTTTATTACAAAGAAATCACTTCCCTTTTCTGATTTTACGGTTAAATTTCCTGAACCATTTTCGGAATAGGTATTGCCTGTGATGGTGTAGCCTTGCTTATTTTCTGCAATAAGAATATCATTCAACTGATCATCGTTTTCACTTCCTAACATATACTCGTTTAGAAGGTTTCCTTTTACATCCAATTCTAATATCCACAAATCATAACCTCCGTAGTTGTCTCTTTGCTTGCTGCCTGATGTAGGGGAATTGGAAACTCCACCCACGATAAAACCGTTTTCGGTCTCTACAATTGTTCTTGGTTCGTCGTTATACATACCGCCGAATGTTTTTTCCCATTCAACCTTACCAGATTTATCGGTTTTAATGATCCAGTAATCCAAGCCACCGAATTTGTCTTCAGCTTTTTGATCGTTTTTACCAGAGTTGGTTGTACCTGCAATTAAGTATCCGCCCCCTTTTACCTGTTTTATCTGTACCAATCGGTCATCGCCATCACCCCCATAACTCTGCTGCCATTCTTGGTCACCACGAGCATTTATCTTTACAATCCAGATATCATTCTTGCCTTTGTTTTCCGAAGATTTGGTATCGCTCTTACCTGAATTGGAATACCCCCCTAAAATATAGCCCATGTCGGTTGTAGGGTAAATGCTTTTTAAGATATCCTGACCTTCACCTCCAAAGCTCAACTGCCATTCTTCCTCACCATTTTTATCCATCTTCCATAGAAAATAGTCTAAATTGCCCTGACTTTTTTGAGATTTTAATCCTGATTTGTCGGACAAGGAACTTCCTGCCAATAGAAAGCCGTAATCTAATGTAGGAACCATATCGAAAAGGTATTCCGAATGCTCCCCTCCGATTGTTTTTTCCCATACCACTTTCTGGCTATACCCGCTAATTGCAGACATACCAAAGAGTAGAAAAAGTAGTTTCTTTTTCATAAGTTTATTTTAAATGTAATCGTTGTATTTTGTTTTGAGAAGTGTACAAAGCAGCCGTAACCACTTTATTTGTAGCGTAGTTGTGTTTCATTAAGTGTGTTTTATATGTTTTGGCAAAAGTATAAACTTTAACAACAATTATGTTAATTTTTATTAACTTTTTTATTTTACTAAAACCAATAGCATATTCATGCTATAGATATTTATCTTTTAGACGGTCTAAAAGATATATTTATGATTGATGGCGGGGTATCATACCAATTAATAATTTACCGGGGGCTACTTTGGATATCAACACGCTCTTACCATTACGTAAAAGTCAAGTTTTAATGTAAATTTTGAAGGCTACTAAATATTATTTGGTAGACAATAATAAACATCTCTTCACAACTCATTACAAAATGTCCGATTGATAGAATGTTCTACGAAAAGATTGAAGAACTGAGAAAGTTTTAACAATAAAAAAGCAATACAAATTATGTACTGCTTATTAAAATAATATATAAAAAAAATAAAAATTTTTATTTGACAAGTTATTTATTATTTATTCTTTTTGCCGCTACCAGCAAAGAACCCAGCTAATACACTTTTTAAGTTTATATTTCTAATAAAAATATCACTTCAGAAGTGTTAGTATGAATTGAAATTCTTTCGTTCGTAATAGGTACAAATGAAAAAGTATTAACAGAAGCTGGTAAAGATAATTTATTTCCTGGTGCTATTTCATTAGTAGTAATTTCAGAATAAAATGGTTCAATAAATCCAGGCGAAATAGATCCTAAATAATTCCATGAACCAAATGACACCAAAGGTGAATTAACGTTATAATAGTGAAATATTTGTTTAACACGTGTTGTTAATACTACGGCGGGTCCATTTTTTATAACTACATCAGCATAATAAACTTTACCAGCCATTTCTAACAAATTCATCTCATCTACACTAGCGATAACTCCAGGTGCAGTCAAGTCAAAAGCTTGACCTGGCATTACAGGACAATGATTACCTGAACTGATAGATGAATTGGTTAATGGGGGGATAATAACCGTATTTCCTTTAATTAAATTAAGATATTCCTTTCCTCCTTTAAATAAATTTGGATATGAGTTTTGATCAAGGGTGACTCCTGCATAACTATAATAACCGTCATCAGCTCCATCATAGTAAGCTAAACCAATATATGGCGTTACTTCCATGGTATAAGTTGCAGAAGGATTCCAAATTCTATAATCGATAGCATTAGCAAACATACTATCTTCATAAGGAGTTGAAACTTCAAAATTAGAAGACCTAACCTCGTTCTGTAGGCCGTTATCGTCACCATGTAAAGCTTCAACAGATCCTGATGCATTAATCTTATCAGCTTCCTGATAAGCATCTTCACTACACGCTACAAGCGTAAACAAGCCCATTAGGGCAATAATGGATTTTTTCATTTTTTAAAGTTTTTTAAGTTAATGTTGTGAAGATAATTCTTAATACTATACAAAATAATTTGTTTATTTAGTTTTTTTTCAATATTTTATAAAATTAATACCGTGCCAAAATATTAGATTCATTCAAACAAGCAAGATGAGTTCCTTCATTGATAATTTCATTAATCACTTTAGACGATCTAAAAGGAATATCTATAAATGATCATGGGGATATAAACCCAATTTAAAAGCAAACAGGGAGCTACCTATTAAATAACTCCCTGTTTTCGTTGGTTTAATTAATTTTCATCTTCAATAGTCGCTATTCTTATAAAAAAGAGAATAACTGCAATACCTATAATTATTCTGAACATATAGAGTATCATTTCTCGAAAGCTAATCGTTTGATTATTTGCTATAAAAACAACCATGAAAATAATTAACCCTGCTATTACATATTTTAGGAGCACACTTCCCATTTCTTTACCTGCCGCTTTGGTAGCATCTATACTTAAAGCAATTATCTCTTTTAATGTTTGTTTTGCTAACTCAATAGCTTGTTTTTTAGCATTCCAAATCCAACGCTCTAAAGTTTTGTCAGAAAATTGATATTCTTCATTTCCTAAATCACTATATAAAGTTGACTTACTTCTACTATTTTGATAATTATAAAATTTATCATATTCTTCATCGTAACGAGCACGTGCATCAACATCTTTCAGAATTAAATAAGCCTCATTTAATAACTGCATTTTCTGAGTTACATCAATTCCAATATTTAAGTCTGGATGGCATTTTTTAGCTTGCCTCCAGAATGCTCTTTTAATTTCCTCTGAAGTTGCGGATTTTGAAATTTCGAGTACTTCATAATAGTCTATAAACTTCATTTTTTATCTAATTGATGGTTATCAATTTTGGTTTCTTTAACCTGTTTATTTTTCCAAACAGCTTTAATTCCAGCAAATGCACCAAAGCCAAGAATCAATCCGATGATTCCTGGTGTTGAATTTCCATTTTCATTTCTAGCCGCTGTAACTAGTCCGAAAACAAATAAGAATATTATAACAATCCCTATTGTTACTATTATTTTAGAAGATTTTTTCATTTTATTTTTAATTTATTATTTACTAAATACCTTTTTAGTTTCAATATCACAAACTTGCCATATATGGCATTAACATACGCAAATATAAAACTTTACTTGACTTGTCAAATATGTCAAGTATGCAAAAAGAGGAATTATTAAAAAATATTGGTAGAAACATTAAAAACTTACGGGAATCAAAAGGACTATCTCAAGTAGATTTAGTCGGTTTAATTGAAGGTAAAATTGACACTACCAATATCTCTAGAATAGAAGCTGGAAGAACCAATCCTACAATTCACACACTTTACAGAATTGCTATTGCTTTAGATGTTGAATTGAAGGATTTGGTGTCTTTATAGCTATTTAAGAATTTTACTCAACCTAATCATTGTTTCACTGACTTTCTTATTAGATAGTCTAGCATAACTTTCTTGTGTTACTTTAATACTTGAATGTCCTAAAAGTTCTGAAACTATTTCAATTGGTACATCATTGTAAAGCAATACAGTACTTGCAAAGGTTTTTCGTGCTATATGGTGCGTTAAGTTCTTTTCAATTCCTACAATGTCTGCAATTTCTTTTAAGTAAGAATTGAATTTTTGGTTGGTTACTTTTGGAAATATCAAACCCTCTCCGCCTAAATAATCACGCATTATCTCAACTGCTTTAGGCAATAATGGTACTCTATATGATTTATTAGTTTTTTTACGGTCAACAACCAACCATAATTCCCTATCGAAACCACGCTCTACATTTTTTGCAGATAAAGTTGACATTTCATAATAAGGTAATCCTGTATAACAGCAAAACACAAATAGGTTTCGTACCAAATTCAATTTTGGTTGAGAAATTGTGTAGTCTTCAAGAATTTGTAATTCTTCTTGATTCAAAAAAACTACTTCTTTCTTAACCAATACTGCTTTGTGTAACGCAAAAGGTGTTTTACGTATCATTCCTTCATTTTCAGCATGCATCATAACTTTTTTGAAACGTTGTACTACTTTGTGAATAGTTGGATTCGCAAGGTCTTTCACAGTTTTAAGATAGAATTCATATTCTTGAATAAAGAATAGGTTAATATCTCGCAGTAATAAATCTTGTTGATCATATTTCCACTTAATAAAAGATTTGAGATGCATTAAAGAATTCTCAAATTTCTTCCATGTAGATTGCTCCATATCTTTACCAACTAATCTTTTTATTTTTAGTAAGTAATCTTGAAAATATTCTACAGTATGAAGTATTCCACCTTTTGAAGTACCCATATAGGCATTATAAATATCATATACAGTGAAGATCACTTTATCTAACACTACTTCTGAATATGTGGCTAATAAATCACGATACATCTTATTTAGATGTGTATTGATGTTTTTGGAATACGTGGTTTTAGAAGTTACAATTTGAAGCTTTGCATTCCAGTCGGCTTCTGCTACTAAGAAACCTGTAGAAAATTCCTTACGTTTACTATTGTAAGTTATTCTACAAATTAGAGGACACATTCCCCGAATATTCATTTTAGCCTTGCTTAAAACGAATAAGATTTTTACCTGATTGAAGTTCATAATCAATATTTTAAAATGTTAAAAAATTGACGTAACTATTTGATTTTCACAGGACACCTGATACATTTTGGGACACCTAGTTTTTAAAACCTCATCCACCGAACTTTACACCTTTTACTTTTAAACTACCTTTGTATTTTCTGCAATAAAAGTTGACAAACCCAGCAAAACCTTTTTAAACAACAATAAAGCCTTACATTTCTGTAAGGCTTTATATATTTTGCTCCCCCTCTTGGGCTCGAACCAAGGACCCTCTGATTAACAGTCAGATGCTCTAACCAACTGAGCTAAGGAGGAAACTTAAATTTTAAGTTTTCTATTTTGCAATAAAATTAAGGTGTTGCTTTGGCAACTTTGCTCCCCCTCTTGGGCTCGAACCAAGGACCCTCTGATTAACAGTCAGATGCTCTAACCAACTGAGCTAAGGAGGAAGGTGTATTACCTTTATTGCGATGCAAATATAGAACGATTTTTCCTTTTTGCAAACACCTTTTTTAAAAAATCGTTATTTTTTTTACTTGCCTGTTAAGGCTTTGAATATATCATTTCCGTTTGCGAACAATAACAAAGCAATAAGTATAACAAAACCAACTGTTTGTGCATATTCCAAGAACTTATCGCTTGGTTTTCTACCCGAAATCATTTCGTATAATAAGAACAATACGTGACCACCATCTAATGCAGGAATCGGCAATAAATTCATTACCCCTAACATAATCGATAAAAATGCAGTGATGCTCCAAAACATTTCCCAACTCCAAGTATTAGGAAAAACATCGAATATTGCTTTAAATCCGCCTACACCTTTATATGCTCCTGTATCAGGATTTACAATCATTTTTAACTGCTTACCATAACCTACTAACTGATCAACACCTGTTTGTAAACCAATTGGAATCGACTCTAAAAAACTGTGGTGATTGGTAGTTAGCTTAAACAAGCCCAATTTTTCGGCATCTTTGTTCGATATCATGGCAGGTGCCACACCAATTTTTCCGTTTTTATCTACTTTTAATGTAACGTTCTGTGCAACTTCATCTCTTTTTATTACAGCTGGTAACGTTTGATTGGCAAAAGGCTTTAAAAACCCTTCCATTTGATCGTAATAAGTAATTGTAGTTCCGTTAATCGATACTATAAAATCGCGTTCTTTTAACATCTCTTTATTAAGCGAGTTATCTTCAAAACCAGCTACAATAAAAGGCATACGAGGTACAATTAGCTTGCCGCCTTTGTCTTCTATAATTCCTTGCACAAAATCAACAGGCAGTTTAATTTCTTGCTCCACACCGTTGCGGTTTACCACCAATTCTTTAGCGGTTAGCATTTTTGCCTGCGCTTTATCAAATCGCACTAATTTTTCGCCATCAATAGATACAATTTTATCTCCTGATTGCATACCTGCAGCTTTTAAATCATCGGATATTACCCAAACACCATCTTTTAAACTTTCATTTGCTACGAAACGGTCACCATAAAACCAGGTCATACCAATATAAATAACAAATGCCAATATAAAGTTTACGGTTACACCACCCAACATAATAATTAAACGCTGCCATGCCGGTTTTGAACGGAATTCCCACGGTTGCGGATCTTGTTTCAATTGGTCGGTATCCATGCTTTCATCGATCATTCCGGCAATTTTCACATAACCACCCAATGGCAACCAACCGATTCCGTAAACGGTTTCGCCGACTTTCTTTTTGAATAATGAGAATTTTATATCGAAGAAAAGGTAGAACTTTTCTACTCGTGTTTTAAATAATTTTGCCGGGATAAAGTGCCCCAACTCGTGCAATACAATTAATAAGGATAAACTTAATAAAAACTGCGATAATTTAACTAATACGTCCATTAATTACAATACTTTCATTTTGTGTTGCACAAATGTACTATTTTAAGGTTACTATTTGGCAAACAACAGGTTCATTTTAATTTTTTATAATTTTTTTATGATAGGTTTTCTCGGCTGTTTTAATTTCCAGCACATACATTCCACTTGCCAATTGTTCTGACGGATACGGATTGCTGATGTTCTGCGCTACCAGTTTTCCGCTTACGTTGTAAAGATTCATGGCATCGACTTTCATTTTTCGAGGAATTTCTACCTGAAAAGTTGTTTCTGTTGGGTTTGGAAACACTTTTAATTCTTCAACAATAGGATTTGAAATTTCTTTTAAAGTTACAAGATTGTCTTTACTAACAATATCGTTAAAAGGATTTATTTCGATTCCGCTTACCGTTCCCACATTGGTATCAACAACAAATTGCTGATTATTCTGCGTATGCTGCAACACCACATTTTCTGTTTGTCCGTTACTGCCTGTTAAACGCAACGTAACCGGCATTTCAAAAAACGATACGCCCGCATGCGATGAAGTTTGAGACAGTGTGATTTTTGTTTGTGTTGCCGATATTATTTCTGCATTTACTTGGTACGAAGGATATCCTTCACCGTAAATCCAATCGTTAAAGAATTCGGTAAGATCTTTGCCTGATGCTGCTTCCAAATGCTGTTTCACCTGCGTAGTAACTGCATAATTATAGGCAATTGCCGGATCATTCAAGAAATTACGCATCCCTTGGTAAAAATCCTCATCGCCCAAAACGTAGCGCAACATGTGCACCACCATAGATCCTTTGTTATAAGTTAAGCGTCCGCTAAAAATTCGATCCGAATCCAAAGCCTGTGCATCAGTTAAATACACATTACCTGCCGGTGCCGATGTAATACTGTTGATTTTTCCGCCTTTCCAGCTATCAAATTGATTTTGTCCATCTAAATGTTCCACAACCAAACCCGCCATGTATTCTGCAAAACCTTCGTTAATCCAGATATCTTTCCAGCTTCCGCAGGTAACCTTGTTTCCAAACCAATGGTGTGCCAGTTCATGAGCAATCAATCCACGGGAAAATCCACCCATAAAAGAAACCGTGGTGTGCTCCATTCCTCCGCCCCATCCAAATTCGGCATGACCATATTTTTCGGTATGAAAAGGATACGTTCCAAACAATTTTTCAAAAACATCCATAATTGGCAAGGTAACTGCCAGCTGACTTACGCTTGAATTATAATTTTCGGGATACAGATAGTTAACCACCAGAAATGTATTTGGTGTTGTGCCCGCCGTTTGATTATAGATTTGATAATCGGTAACCGCAATGGCTACCAAATATGCCGGAATTGGAAAATTGTGTTTAAAATGTGTGGTTTTTGTGCCGTTGTTATTTGTAACCTGCGACTGCTCTACCCCATTTGCAACCGAAACCATTCCCGTTGGGGCAGTAAGGTAAATATCAATGGCATCTACCTTATCGTTTAATGATTGTTTGCAAGGCCACCAGTCTTTTGCTCCGAAAGGTTCCGAAAGTGTCCAAATAATCGGAGTATTGTTATGATAACTCTGTGTAAAAGCTTCGTTATCGCTTGGCGGTGTACCTGCGTATGTTATCTTTACTTCGCCCTGCGTACCAGATGCTACTGTTTGCGGAAGATGTATAACCAATTCGTTATTTGCCTGTGTAAACGTAGCAGACTGCGAACCTTGTGTTACCGCGCTAACGGTAAGTTCATGACTTAAATCGAAAACAATGGTCTGTAAATTCTGGTTGGGCACAAACTTCGTGGTAACTGCTCCGCTAATGTAATATTGAGATGGATCTACATTCAATTCCAGTTTCTGATGTTTTACATCGTAGTTAAACGTGTTCGGATTTTGTTTAAATGCCAAACGTTTTTCTGCCGCCTGCTTTTCGTACAAACGGTATTCGTCTTGTGTATTAGCCGAGATCTGTGCCACCGAAGACAAGGTAAACAAACCGCAAGCCAGAACAAAAAATGCTCTTTTCATAAAGATACTAATTTGGGTAAAAATACTATTATTTCTTTGAAGTTCAACCACATTGAAACCAAAGAATTATTAACGCAATAGTTACCTATTCACAAAGAATTTATGTAAATTTGCCGTTTAACAATTATTTATTTATGTTACAGATAGCTTACATTAGAGAAAATCAGGAACAAGTGGTAAAAGCCCTTGCAAAAAGAAATCTTGATGCTACTGAAATGATTCAAAAAGTTATAGACTTGGATGAACAACGCAGAGCAACACAGGTTGAATTAGACAACATCTTGGCAGAATCGAACAAGCTATCCAAAGAAATTGGTGATTTAATGCGTAACGGCGAAAAATCTAAAGCCGAAATCTTAAAAGAAAAAACAGCAAAGCTTAAGGATAAAACTGCTGATTTAAAAGAAGTTTTAAACAGCGTTACCGAAGAGCTTACACAAGAATTATACAAATTGCCAAATACACCGGCAGATATTGTTCCGCAGGGAAAAAGTGCAGATGATAATTTAAATATTTTTCAATCGGGCGATATTCCAACATTGCATGAAGGTGCCGTACCGCATTGGGATCTTATTAAAAAATACGACATTGTTGATTTTGAATTAGGAACAAAAATCACCGCTCCGGGTTTCCCGGTTTACAAAGGCAAAGGTGCCAAGTTACAGCGCGCCTTAATCAGTTATTTTTTAGATAAAAATACCGATGCAGGTTATAAAGAATATCAGGTTCCACATTTAATTAACGAAGCATCGGGCTACGGTACGGGTCAGTTACCTGATAAAGAAGGACAAATGTACCATGATGCTAAAGACGATTTATATTTAATTCCAACAGCCGAAGTTCCGGTTACAAACATTTTTCGTGATGTTATTTTACAGGAAAACGAATTACCTGTTCTTGCAACAGCTTACACACCATGTTTTCGTAGAGAAGCTGGATCTTGGGGAGCTCATGTTCGCGGTTTAAACCGTTTACACCAGTTTGATAAGGTCGAAATTGTACGTATTGAACATCCAGAAAAATCGTACGAAGCGTTAGAAGGAATGGTGGAACACGTAAAAGAAATTTTGAACGAATTAAAACTACCATACCGTATTTTACGTTTATGTGGTGGCGATATGGGCTTTACATCTGCCTTAACTTATGATTTCGAAGTATTTTCAACAGCGCAAGATCGTTGGTTAGAAATTTCTTCGGTATCAAATTTTGAAACATTTCAGGCAAACCGCTTAAAATTACGCTTTAAAGGCAAAGACGGAAAAACACAGTTGGCGCATACCTTAAACGGTTCATCGTTGGCTTTACCCCGCGTATTGGCAGGTATTTTAGAAAATTACCAAACACCCGAAGGTATTGTGATACCCGATGTGTTAAAACCTTACTGCGGATTCG